>CETH01184370.1_pt1 | contig 25842 bp, 24 predicted proteins | sample 361461 | NCBI WGS metagenome assembly CETH01 (sample SAMEA2622695, study PRJEB7988) | marine metagenome | isolation source: saline water (ENVO:00002010), including
TGATATTTCAGAAGATCAATTTTGGGAAGTAGTTGATAGCTGGAGATCCTCAAAATTATGGGCAAAAAAAAATAACTCATGGTTTTTAAAATTTCCTGTTGTTTAAATAGATGAGAGGAATAATATTTAAAAAGTATTTAAAATCTGAAATTCTTTTTTTTGATCAAGATTATATAAATATAGATTTTAGTGATTATAAAAAAATTACAATAAACACAAAAAAAATTAACATTTATTATGTTTTAAAAGTTTTATTTAATAAAAAAATATTTGATATTTTAAATTATAAAAATTCTTATTGGAAAAAAATTATCAATGATATAAATCCGAAAATAATCATAAGTGATAATGTTAGTGGTGAAGCAATTAAATTCAAAAAAATATTCCCTGAAATAAAATCTGCATTATATCAGCATAGCTATATTTACGATTATGAAATAGATATTTATAGAAAAAGATTTAATGGATTAAAATCAGATTTATTTTTTGTATTTGATGAAAGACATAAAAAAATATTTTCTAATTTTATTAAATCACAATATGTAATTTCTGGTTCCTTAAAAAATAATTCTATAAATTTAAAATCAATAGATTTTAAAAATAAATTATATGATATTTTAATAATTTCTGAATACAGAAAAAACAGTGACATAAGCTTAAAAGCAATGCAAGCATTGCTGAATAAACTTAACAAGTATATATTAACTCGAAGTTTAAAAATTCAAATTGCACTTAATAGTTCAAGAAAAGAAAAAAAGTCCATCAATTCAAATGAAGAAATTGAATTCTTTAAAAAATATATTAATAATTTTGATCCAATAAATAAGAATTCATATAAATTAGCAAATAATTCAAGAGTGATTCTTTGTATTTCTTCAAACATAGGGGTTGAATTATTGTCACGAAAATATAGAGTTTTATTTATCCCTATTTTAAAGGACCTAAATAATAAATATAAAAATCCATATTTAGAAAAAGATCAATTATTCTGTAAAAACTCTGAATACGAAGAATTTGAAAGCAAATTAGACTTTTTACTAAAATTAGATAATGAACAATGGTTAAAGATAATTAATTCTTATAATAAGAATATTTTATTTGATGAAGGTAATCATATATTTTATAAGTCGTTCTATTCTAAAATGAAAGAATAAACTAACCATGAATAAAAAAAAAATAATTGTAACAGGCGGTGCAGGTTTTATTGGAAGTCATTTAGTTGATTATTTAATATCTAAAAAATTTTATGTTATTGTTATTGACACTCTGTCTAATGGTAATAAATTACCTAAAGAAATTTTAAAAAAAATTAAATTAGTAAAAAAGGATATTCGTGAATATTCTTATATTGAAAGATATTTTAAAAATGTTGAATACGTTTTTCATTTTGCAGCTAATTTGGGTGTAGAGAAAGTTGCTAAAGATCATAAGCTTACCATGGAAATTGAGTCCATAGGAATGAAAAATATAGTAAATGCTTCCTTAAAATATAACATCAAAAAAATTATTTATGCATCAACTAGTGGAATTTATGGCAAAATGGCAATTGATAAGTTTGTAAATGAAGATTTTCAAGTTTCTCCAACTTCAAGTTATGCCATTGCAAAAAGATTCAATGAAGTTTATTTACAAGCAATTTACAAAGAATATGGATTGAAATCAGTATCCCTTCGTTTTTTTAATGTATATGGCCCTAGACAAGATCAGAGAATGGTTATCCCAAGATTTTTTGAAAGCGCTAAAAGAAATCATAATCTCAAAATATTTGGAGATGGTAAACAAACAAGAGATTTTACATTCATAGATGATTGCATTAAAGCAACATTTTTATTAGCAAAGAAATCTAAAGGTTGTGAAATTGTTAACATTTCAAAGGGAAAAGATATATCAATTGAAATAGTCGCAAAAAAAATAATTAAATTAACAAACTCTAAATCAAAGATTAAAAAATTGAAATATCCTCCTGAGAGATTAGATTTTAAAGTCGATAAAAGAAGAGGCGACAGCTCTAAATTAAAAAAAATTACTGGATATTTACCAACTACAAAAATTGATGAAGGATTAAAGAAAATATTTAATAAATAATGAATAAAAAAAAAAATAAACTTGATATAATAATTCCTATTTTTAATGAGGAAGATAATATATCAATAATATATAATAAGATTAAAGGTCTTAAGATTCATGAAAATTACTCCATAATTTTTATAGATGATGGCAGTAAAGATAAGTCATGGAATGAAATAAAAAAATTAATTAAAAAAGATAAAAAAGTAAAAGGAATATCATTTAGTAGAAATTTTGGACACCAAATAAGTTTATCGGCAGGGATTGATTATTCAAATTCTGATATTTTAATTATGATGGATGGAGATCTCCAACATCCTCCAGAGTTAATTCCACAAATGTTAAATAAATTTTATGAAAATTATGATGTTGTGCAAATGGTAAAAAAAGATCAAGGTAAAAGAAATATCTTACAAAAAATTTTATCTTTTTTCTTTTATAAAATTTTTAATAAATTATCTAAAATTAACCTTTCTTCTAATGTTTCTGATTTTAGATTGTTATCTAAAAAAGCAACCTTGCAGTTAAAAAATATCAAAGAAAAAAATCGTTTTATTAGAGGATTGTCACTCTGGATTGGTTTTAGATATACAGAATTGGAGTATAAAGTAGGTAAAAGAATTTATAATAAATCAAAGTATAATATTATTGAATTATTTAAATTAGCTTCTTTTGGTATTTTTGCCTTTTCTGATTTTCCTCTAAAAATATCTTTTTATACCGGTATTTTAATAGCTGCATTTTCTTTTTTGTATGGTTTGTTTGCAATAATAAAGAAGATATTTTTTTATCAAGCACAAGAAGGATACACTGATATAATTTCTTTTATAACATTTATTGGAGGGATGCAGTTAATATTTATTGGTGTTATAGGTATGTATATATCAAAAATATTTGAACAAGTAAGAAATAGACCATTATATATTATTGATGAAACCAAGAATTTTGAAGATCTTTAAAAAATGTGCGGAATATTTGGTTTTCAATCAAGAAACTCTTATCAAATAATAAACTATATTAATATTTTTTTAAATTTAATTCAAAAAAGAGTTTCTGATACTTCAGGTGTTGTAATAAAAAAAACCGATTATAAAAAAGGATTATTTTTTTAAAAATGATTAATAAACTAATCTTTGCAAAATTAGATTATTTTTTACTCTACGTTTTAGGAGTAATTCTTTGGTTTCTTTTTTTTTATTATAAAAATCCAAGTCTAAACTACGAGGATTGGCTATATTATTTTCAATATTATGATGTGATTAAAGAAAGTTTAAGAAATCTTAAAATACCATTTCATGTATCATTGTTTACTGAAAGCATGAATTTAGATATTGGTGAAAAGCAGCCATATGGAACAAAAAGATTTTTATCAAATGAATGGACGATTTTTCCTATTCAATCAATTATTTTAGTTTTTGTAAATACAAAAACATATATTTTTTTAAATTATATTTTAATATATTCATTATCTTTTTTTTATTTATTAAAATGGTCCAAAAAATTAAATTTATCTAAAACTTCTTTTTTTTATTTAGTGCTGATTTTTTTATTTAATGGAAAATTTATATCCTTAACAGCTTTTGGTGGTCCTCAAATGACATTTGGCTACATGTTAATACCAATGTCATTTTGGTATATGTTTAATTTTTTACATGGCAATCAAAATAAATTAAATTCACTTAAAATGAGTTTATTTTTAATTTTTTTATTATCGCAAACAGATGCTCATATTTTGTATCAGAATTTACTCATTTTTTCTTTTGCTACATTATTTTATCCAAAAAAATACACTTATTTTATTACAATATTAATATTTTTTATAATTGGTTCCCTTTGGTTTATTTTGCCAGTTGCATTATTTTCGGGACTTTCAGTTTTTTCAGATAATATATTATCTCTTCCTCCAGATCATTGGAGGAACTATGGATTATGTGGTTATGGAATTCAAAATGGATTCGTAGGTTACAAACTTTTTCAATATAATGATAATATATTTCAAAATTTTTTTTTTCATGGTGTAAATATATTAAATCACATTTATGAAAGTTTAACTGTTGAATACAATACTTATTTCCACAATTCTCATGAATACAATTTATATATAAGTGAACTAGGTTTTTTAATATTATTACTTACTTTAATTTACTTAATTTACTTATATAAAAACAATTTACTTCAATATATTTTAAAATATAAATTTATTTTTGGTTTATTTATAATATTTTGCTTATCTGTTAGTTGCACTAATAGAAGTATAATTATTTTACTTAATAACTTAGTATCATTTCATCCAATTGATGCTGTGCCAAGCAGATTAATGATTTATATCTTTACATTTGTTGCTTTTTTATCTGCGATTGGTTTTTCAAAATTTAAAGAAAAAAATACACTTATTTCATTTCTCAAATATTTAATTATTTTATGTTTATCAGGGATTTTATTTTATCATAGCATAGATTGGTGGATTTATTATTCAATTTTGAATACGCAGGCTGAAACTAACTTAATTCCAAATACAAAATTTTATGATATTGATGATCATTTTTATAAATATACTGTACTGACTAGTTATTTAATATCAATTATTTTTGTTATTTCTTTAATTATCTTCTATTTTCATTACAAAAAAAAAGTTAATTAATTTTTTTTGCTAATATTAATTGTTCGTCGAAAAGATTGAGATAGATTGGGATATTTTTAATTAATTTATTTTCTAAATTAAAATTTAGAGATTTAAAGTAGGTGTTCAAGCTTCTATACATGCCTACATTTTTATTAAATACAATTTCCATACCCATTTTTTTTAAACCGGCAACTATACCTTTTTTAGTTGCATAGTTTAAATGTGTAGGAGGGTGAATTTGTCTCCAATTTCTTTTTCTTATTTTAGCATTTAAAGATGAATAATCTGGGGTTTGCACTAAAAAGTATCCACCTGGCTCTAAATCAAATATTACTTCTTTAAAATAATCAAAAGGATTACTTAAATGTTCAAATACATCAAGAGCAACAACTAGATTGAATTTAAAATTTGGTTTTAAATATTTTTCAGATTGTAGAAAATATTTTCCAAAATTATCATTTGCATATTTTACTGCATCTTTACTAATATCAATTCCCAATCTATTTTGCACATTAAGTTTTTGAGATATCAAATTAATAAAAACACCGTAAGCAGATCCAATTTCTAATAAATTTATTTCACTAAGATCAGAATATTTTTTTAATATTTTTAAACTTCTGTGAAAGTTTTTTTCATGTACTTTTATTTCTTCAATATAGTTTTCATATTCACCATTTTTAAAATAGTTTTGTGTATAAATATCTTGATGATTAAAATTCTTATTTAAAAATGTTAAACTGTTGCAATTATTGCAAGTATAAAAATCCTTATCATTGAAGGTTTTGGTAAAATTGATTTTTTTTTCACCACAACATTGGCAATTCAATATCTTGTTTTCAATCATTTCTTTTATAGTATATATATAATTATATTATTTAATATTATTTATTCTAGGCAATTTTTGTTTAAAAAATAATTTATAATAATTTTTGCTTTTTTTAAAATTTTCAAATATTAATATTAAAGTTTTACTTTTGTTAATAAATACTAATAGATTTTAGCAAACTACTCAAATTATGATCTTTTTTGCTCAAAATTTATATAATGAATTATTTGGATTGATAAATCACATTTACTTAAATAAAGAATATATTAAAATCTTATAATGATGAAAAAATCTACAAAAACTTATCTTGTAACAGGCGGTAATGGATTTATTGGAAGATCTATTGTTAATTTGTTAATTCAGCTTAACCAAAACGTTATAATTTTTGATAATAATTTTAGAAGTTATAATAGATTTAAAAATGATAAAATAATTAAATATATCAAGGGAGATATAAGAAATTTAAAGTCTGTTAATAATGCTGCTAAGAATGTAGATACTATTATTCATCTAGCTTATATAAATGGAACAAAATACTTTTATACAAACCCTAAATTAATTTTAGATGTAGCTGTCAGAGGTATTTTAAATATAATAGATGCATCTAAAAAAAATAATGTAAAAGAATTATTTTTAGCTTCGAGTTCTGAAGTTTATTCCACTCCCAAAATCATACCAACTCCTGAAGATATTGAATTAAAAATTGAAGATATATTAAACCCTAGATTTTCATACGGAGGTGGAAAAATTTTGAGTGAATTAATTGCCTTACATTATTCTGAAAATTTTTTTAAAAGACTGATTATATTTAGACCTCACAATGTTTATGGGCCTGATATGGGCAATGAGCATGTTATTCCTGAATTAGTAAATAAAATTAAAAATGCAAAAAAAACAATTAAGATTCAAGGTTCAGGATTAGAAACTAGATCATTTATATATATAGAAGATTTTCAAAATGCATTTAAGATATTGCTAAAAAAAGGAAAAGATAAAAATATATATAATATAGGTACCAATGATGAAATTACTATTCAGAAGTTATTAAATAAAATCTTAAAAATTTGTCATAAGAAACTTAAAATTGTTAAATCTAATAAATTAAAAGGTAGTGTCAAAAGAAGACAGCCAAATATAAAAAAATTAAAGACAATTGGTTTTTGTCAAAAATTTAGTATAGACGATGGCTTAAATGACACTGTTAAATGGTATTTAAATAAATGAAGAATTCATACATTAATAAATCTTGTCAAATTTGCTCTTCAAAGAAATTAAATTTAGTAAAATTTTTTGGATATATGCCTCCAGTAAATGATGTTATAAAAATAAACAGAAGACCCTACGAGCAAAATTTTTTTCCTACCGAATTTATGATGTGCCCAGCGTGCGGGCTTTTCCAATTAGGGACTATAGTTAGTAAAGAAATACTTTTTCCTAGCAATTATCCATATACAAGTAGTACTACAAAAATTCTAAGAGAAAATTTCAAAAAACTTAGTACAGAAGCTAGAAAAGTTGTAGATTTGGATAATGAAGATCTTGTTATTGATATAGGTTCGAACGATGGTAATTTGTTAAGCAATTTCACTGATTATTCAAGAGTTTTAGGAATAACTCCTGAATTAGTTGGTAAAAAAGCAATTAAAAGAGGAATTGATACTATTATCTCATATTTTGATCCTCCAACAGTTTCTAAGGTTTTAAAAAAATACGGTAAGGCTAAAATAATAACTGCAACAAATGTCTTTGCGCATATAGACAATGTTAATACCATTTTAAAATTAATTAAAAAATTATTAGATAAAAAAGGTATTTTTATAAGTGAATCACATTATTTATTATCATTATTTGAAGATATTCAATATGACACAATATACCATGAACATTTAAGATATTACTCAATCAAATCACTTAATTATCTTTTTAAAAAGCATGGATTCGAAATATTTAAAGTTCAAAAAATTAATACTCATGGTGGGTCTATAAGAGTTTTTGCAGCATATAAAAATACTTTTAAAAAAAATAAAAACATTAGTAAATTTTTAGAACAAGAAAATAAAAAAATATATTCAATTAGTGCAATAAAAAATTTTAAGAAAAGAATAATATTATCAAAGTCAAAATTATATAAATTGTTATCTGATATTAAAGATAAAAATAAAAGAATCATTGGGGTTGGAGCACCATCAAGATCTTCCATACTTATTAATTACGTTGGATTAGATAATAATTTTATTGATTTTACTTTTGAAATTAAAGGTTCCAAAAAAATAGGAACTTATATGCCCGGTACTAGAATACCTATAATTGAAGAAAATTTAAAATTATTAAAAAAAGATGATTATTTGATTCTTTTTTCATGGCATATATCCAATGAATTAATTTTAAAAATTAAAAATTTAGGTTTTAAAGGATTTTTTATAATACCATTACCTTATCCCAAAATAGTTAAATGAAAAATCATAATTCCAAAGTATGTGTTATTGGTTTAGGTTATGTAGGATTGCCTTTATTACTAGCATTTGCGAAAAAAAATTTAGTTATAGGTTTTGACACAAATAAAAAAAGAATAAATGATCTTAAGTCTCTAAATGATACAAATGATGAGCATTCTATATATCAATTAAAAAAAAATTATTCAAAAATAAGATTTACGCATACTCCAAAAGATATATCTAAATGCAATATTTATATTATAACAGTACCCACTCCCGTAAATAAAAATAAAAAGCCTGATTTAACATTTATAAAAAAAGCAACAATAACTGTCTCAAAATATTTAAAAAAAAATGATTTAATAATATTTGAGTCAACAGTATACCCAGGCTTATCAGAATTTTTATCAAAGCAAATATTAGAAAAAAATTCAAAATTAATATTGAATAAAGATTTTACAATTGGTTATTCACCGGAAAGAATAAATCCCGGTGATAAAAAACATATATTTGAAAAAATTCCTAAAGTAGTTTCAGGTTCAAATAAATCTGCTTTAGACAAGATTGCGAGATTATATAAAACAGTTATTAAAGCGAAGATTTATAAAGCAAAAAGTATTCAGATTGCTGAAGCGTCCAAAGTAATTGAAAATACACAAAGAGATTTAAACATAGCTTTTATGAATGAACTTACAATAATATTCGATAAATTAAATTTAAATACTGAAGAAATATTGAAAGCTGCGAGAACAAAATGGAATTTTTTAGATTTTAAACCTGGATTAGTGGGCGGGCATTGTATTGGTGTAGACCCATATTATTTAACATATATATCAAAGATAAATAATTATAATCCAAAATTTATCCTATCAGGTAGAAAAATAAATAATTATATGCCAAAATTTATTTTTTCTAAAATTTTAAATTATTTTGGAAAAAAAAAATTATATAAAAGTCAATTTAAAATTCTAGTGATGGGTGCAACTTTCAAAGAAAATTGTTCTGATATAAGAAATAGTTTAGTTTTTGAGTTAGTAAATATTTTTGATAAAAAAAAATTAAAATATGATTTATATGATCCACATGTAAAGAATAATAAAAAATTTAAATTTATTAAAAGACAGAATCTATTAAAAAATAATTATGATTTAATATTATTTGCTGTCAATCACAGTATTTTTTTAAAAGAAAAAATATCATTTTATAAAAAAATTTTAAAAAAAGAAGGTATAATTTTTGATGTAAAATCGTCATTACCAAAAAAAATTGTGACTTTGAGTTTGTAAAATGAAAAAAAATTTGTTTTTTTATAATTCATTTATTTACATTATTTTTATAAATTTTTTATTTTTTTTATTAACGCTGGATATTCAATTTTATAGTGATGATTTTCAATCAATCATTGGTGTGAAATTATTTAACTTAATTAATAATAATAATTTTTCTTTTTTAGAATTTTTTGCAATAAGACCTGATGGACATTTTGTTCCTTTTTTTTATATTATAAATCAATTCTTACCCTCAAATGTAATTCTTCTTCATTTGTTTATAATTACATGTTTTACTTTATCATCATTGTTAATTATTTTTATTGTTAAGACTTTAACTGACAACATGGTAGTTGCTTGTTGTTCAGGAATTTTATTTTCAATAAATTATAGTATTTCAATTAAGCCATTAATGTGGAATGTTTTTCATTCACATATAACTAACTCACTTACTGGATTTTTAGGCATATTAATTTATATTCTATATCTTAAAAATAAAATAAATCCTCTTTTTGTAATATTATATTTTCCAATAATGTTTATTACAGTTCTAAATTCAGAGTCTGGTTTAATTTATCCATTAATTTTATATTTAATTTATATAATGTTTTTTGAATTTAAAAAAAATTTTATACTAAACTCATTTATTATTTTATCACCAAATGCTTTTTATTTATTATCTGTTCAAATTTTATCAGGAAATTTTTTGCCATTATTAACAAATAGAATTAACAATAATATTTATCCAAACAACTATAATGATTATAATTTTTATGAAAAAATAAATTTTTTGAGATCAAGAGAAGCTCCAAAGGATTACATTTCATTATTAATAAGAAGCGTTGATCTTTTTCTAGCTTCAATTAATTTAAGCTCTTTAGAAAATGTGATAAAATATTTTTTTTATAATATTAAAGAATTAATTATCAATAAAATTAATATATTTATATTTTTTGTAGTTTTAATTTTTTCTTTTATCTCTATTTATTTTTATAAAATAAAAGATTTTTTGAAAAATAAGAATGTAAAAAAATTTAGCATCTTATATTTTTGTGTTTTCTTAATTTATTTATTAATATTTAATAGATTTGATATTTGCATTGGATTAGCTTTTCCATCCGCAGTTATAATTTCATATGCTATTGAATATTGTTATAAAAAATATCAATACACATTTTTTTTAATTATTTTTATGTTTTCTGCGCCTTCTATTCTTTATGGTATTACAAAATTCGAATTTGTATATGAAATGCTCCCTAGAAAAAATATTATTGAAATTAACCAGGTTTTTAACGAAAACTTAGATGAAATTCCTTTTAATAAAAGCATTCCATATGCTTCAGATTTTATTTATTATTATTATTACAAAAATTATGATTTAAATAAAAATTATTTAAAAAAATATAAAGGTATGCAATTTTATAAATTTGAAGGAGTATTATCAAAACAATTATGAAAGTAGTTGCCATTATTCCAATTAAGCAAAAAAGTGAGAGGGTTAAAGATAAAAACTTTAGAAAAATTAATGGAAAACCTCTTTATGAATATTATTTGAGTAAGTTAAAGAAATGTAATTTTGACTCTGTGTATATAGATACAGATAGTGAAAAAATTAAAAAATTTGCAAAAAAACTCAACTATAATATTATAGATAGATTGCCATATCTTTCAAAGAACAACGCTAATGGTAATGATTTACTCAATTATCATGCCCGTATAATTAATGCAGATTTATATTTTCAATTATTTATTACATCCCCACTTTTACGAGAAAAAACTATAAATATGGCTATCTCTAAGCTTAAAAACACTAAAGTATATGACTCAATATTTACAGTTCAAAAGATTTATTCTTGGTTTTGGTTTTCAAATAAACCAGTAAATTATAATCCAAAAATTCTTCCAAGAAGTCAAGATGCTAAACCTATAGTTAAAGAAACAACTGGATTATATGGAATAAAGAAAAATGCATTATTAAAATATAAATGTAGAATAGGTAAGACTCCATATTTGTTAGAAGTAGATGAAAAACAAGCTATAGACTTGGATAATGATTTTGATTTTGATCTGGTAGAATTGTTAATTAAAAGAAAATACAAATGATTATTTCATTTGTTGAACATGATTTTCAAATTGATTATTTAATAAAAAATAATCTAATAAATGATAAATTACTAATAATTCCATTATCTGTCGCAAGTTATATTTATTTAAAAAAAAAAAAAATTAATTTTGAAAATCCAAATAGATTCTTTAATAATGAATCTCATGAAAAATGTTTGAATCATTCTAATTCAATTATGAGTGTTGTATACACTCATGAAAACAAATTTGCGTTTAAGGGTGTTTGTGATTGGTTTGCAAATGGAATAAGACACTCTTCTTTAAATTACACTATTTATATAATTGAAATTATTTCAAATGTAGTTTTGCAATTAAACCCAAATGAAATTATTATTTTATCCTACAACAAAGAAAAATCAGCTGGGTGGTCAATGTCAATATACGATGATTATATTACTGATATATTATTGCTGTATTGTAAACAAAATAAATTTAATTTCAAAGTTTTAGATATCAATTATAAATTAAAAGAAACTTCTAAAAATAAATCATCTTTTAATAAATATTTTAATTTTTTTAACAAAATTAATCCATCTAAGGAAGCTGCTATTTTTACTTCTTTAAATTATAATTTATATAAAATTATAAAAAAAATTAAAAATATAAGTAATAAATGTCAAATAATTCTTTTAGAATCAAATAATTTATCTTTTAAAAAAAAATTATTTCTCAAAATTTTCTATAATATAAAATTTTATAATTCATATTCAGATAAATTATTAAAAAATGATAATCTAAGAAATAAATATTTACAGATTATAAATAATTTTAAAAATTCAATGAATTATAATAATTTAAAGTATTGGAAAATAGTTGAATTCAAAATCACTAATGAAATTATAAATAATTGTATTGCACTTGAAAAAGAATCAAATTATTTAGAAAATTTCATAAAAAAAAATAATATAAAAATTCTTTTTAGTCCATTTAGTAGAGGCATTTCATATATACTAGGTGAAATATCACAAAAATTTTCATTAAGAGCCTTATGCATTTCTCATGGTACTGTAGTACCATATAAAAATAATTTAGAAAAAATAGAAAACATTAATATTGCTAAAGCGGTTATATATAATGATTATCCTTATGTTGCGTTACAAACTAAAATTGCAGAAAATTTTTTTAAACAAAATCCCTCTAAGTCTACACTTTTAAAAACTGGACCAATTGTTTTTACAAATCTTAACGAATTAAAAAAAAATAAAAAAATCAAGATCCTTCACGCCTCAACGTATAAAAATAAGCAAAATATAAAATTTTGGGGTGTTGAAACTCCTTTTGAATTTTTGGAGTCTTTAAAAGATTTAATCAATGTCTTTAAAAATAATAATAATTATGAATTATGCATTAAATTACATCCATCAATTAAATTTGAGTGCAATCAATTTGAATTTATTGATATTCTAAATCTTTCAGATAATATCAAATTTAGCAGTACAAGTATTGAAAGAGAATTAATTGATACAAATATTTTGATAAGCTTTTCTTCCACAACTATTGAGGAAGCTATAGTAAATAAAATTCCAGTTATTTTATTTGATAAATGGAAAAGATATAATCATTATGATTCCCATGATATAGATAAACTCAGTTTTCTACCCAGACCCATGTACTATAGTTCTGATACTCAGAATATTATTAATAACATATCAAAAATTAATAATGCAAATAAAAATAATGAAATTGATTGGAGTGATTACTTATATCCAGATATGACTTATAAAAATTTTGATGATTTCATTATAGAAAGTTTTAAAAATAAATATTAAGTATGTTTCTAAAATTAATAAATAAAAAAAAATATATAATACCAAGTCAAATTAATAATTTTTTTTTTGATTTTGACGGTGTTATACTTGAGTCATTAGAAGTTAAGTCAAATGCTTTTAGACAACTTTACAATAATTTATCAGATGAAGAAATACAAAATCTCATTTCTCATCATGAACAAAATCATGGATTATCTAGGTATGAAAAAATAAAGCTTTATCATAAAAAATATTATAATATTAATTTATCAAATATAGATTTAGATAAATTAAGTAATAAATTATCAAATATTATTTTAGAAAAAATTTTTGATACTGATTACGTTCCAGGTATTTTATCTTTTTTAAAAAAACTACAAAATAAAAAAAGAAAAATATTTATTATTACAGGCACTCCTGAATTTGAAATTAATTACATACTTAAAAAAAAGAAAATACACGAAATTTTTACAGGAATATATGGATCTCCAGCTAAAAAGACTGATCATTTAGAAAATTTAATTAAACAATATAATGTTGATACTGATAAATCTATTTTTTTTGGAGATGCATATGCAGATTATAGTGCAGCCAAAGAATTTAATATTGAGTTTATATTAAGGCAGCATAGTGATAATATAAACATTTTTAAGAATATTAGTTGTTTAAAAATTTGTGATTTTGTAATTAATGAAGACAATTGACTTAAGATTTAAAACTAAATTTAATAGCGATTTAAAATTACAATTTGATGTAATTGCAGAAAAATATTTAAAAGATTTTAATTACGCTATTGATAAAATTGGAGAAAAGAATTTAGATAATATTTCGTGGTGGATGAGTAATTTAGCAAGTAGAAATATACAAATATCTAATTTGTATTATAACTTTTGCTGCACTATTCTTTTAAAAAATTTGATTAATAAAAACAATAAAATAGATAAAATTATTGTAGACTCAAAATTATTTAAAAAATTCATTGAGTCAGAGTTTAAAATTAAATGTATTGTATTTAATAATACCAATATTATAAAATCAAATTTTTTAAAAATAATATTTAATTTTCTCAAAAATCTTATTTGTTATTTTCTTATTAAAACTTTGAATAATAAAATAATTAAAAATAAAAATGTTAAGCTTATTGATATTTTTTTAATTCCAAATTTTTATTTTACAAATAGATATTTTCCAAACCTAATAGAAAACTTAGAAAAAAAATATAAAAAAAACATGTACTATTTACCATCATTTACTATGACTTCAGTATTTAAAAAAATATTAGTTATAAATAAATTAAATAAAAATCAGTTTATAATAAAAGAAAATTATCTTAAATTTTTTGATTATATAAGATCCCTATTTTTACTATTAAGACCAAATAAAATTAATTTAGAAAATATAATAATAAATAATATAAATTTTAAAAAATTGTTTATTTCAGAATACATATCACATGATAATTTTAATTTAAGATATGAGGGTTTATTAAATTATTTTTTTATTTTAAGATTTTCAAAATATAAAAATAATATTGAGTTATTTGTCAACTGGTGGGAAAATCAACCAATAGACAAAGGTTATAATTTATCACTTAAAAAATTTTATCCAAAAACAAAAATAAAAGCATATTTAGGATTTGTACCTAGAAAAATGTATATGCATTGGTATCCTACAAAAAGCGAGAGTATATCTGGCGTAGTTCCAAAATTGATATGTACAATTGGAGATAGATATATTCAAGAATTAAAAATTTATAATTTTGAACAAATTGTAAATAATTCACCTGCATTCCGTTATAATTACTTATTTAATAGTAGTAAAATAAATACAATTAATAAAAAAACTATTTTTATAGCTTTGCCTATGCTGGAGGATGATGCTTTAGATATTTTAAAAGAAATAAAAAGTATTAGTGATAATAATTTACTCAAACATTATAAATTTTTAATTAAACCTCATCCCACATTATATAATTCAAAATCTTTTAAAAAAATAAATTTTGATAATAATTTTATTTTTGTTGATTATAGTGTTGATCAAATTATATCTGAGACTAACATAATTATCACAAGAGACACCTCTATTAGTCTGGAATTATTTTTAATGAATAAGTTTATAATAATTTTAAAAAAATTTAACTCATTTGATATTGAGTCAATTCCTGAAAATATACAAAATCATTTTTACAAAACTGCAAATAATTATCTAGATTTGATAACGCATATAAATGAATATGAAAAAAATATTATTTTATTAAATAATAGAAATCATAAATTATTAAATAAATATTTTATTCAGCCAAATAATGAAAATATTTTAGAATTTTTAACTTAATCTATATAAATTATTTTTAATTTTGATATTATTCTTTTTAATTAAAATCATATTTGTATAAAAATAATATATAGTAATAAAATGTTTAAATATTTAATAAAAAAAATTACATATTTTTTTCTTAAAATAATATTTGGAATTTTTTTTTTAAATAAAAGATATGGAGCTTTAGTATCTGAGTATTCGCAAGAAATTATAGAGTCTAATACTATATCGATTGTACATAATAATATAAATTTAAAATTTTATATTAATAATCAATTAACTTTTTTTAGAGCAAAAACTTTTTCATCTAAAGAGCCAGAAACTTTAGAGTGGATTGAAAGTTTTAAGAAAGACTCAGTTATGTGGGATATTGGTTCTAATGTTGGTATTTATTCTATATATGCAGCAAAAACTCTTTGTAAAAGTGTTTATGCTTTTGAGCCATCAGTATTCAATATTGAAACATTAACAAGAAATGTAATACTCAATAATTTAGAAAGTAAAATCTCTATAATTCCAATCGCAGTTAGTAATAATCAAAAAGTAAACTTTTTAAATATGTCTAATACAATTAAATCAGGATCAATGTCAGCATTTGGAGTTGATTTTGGATATGATGGTAAGAAAATTATTAATGAAATAAAATATAAAATATTAGGTTTATCTCTAGATTTTATGTTAAAGAATTTGAATTTAGAACAACCCGATTATATTAAAATAGATGTAGATGGCATAGAACATATAATATTAAGTGATGCAAAAGATGTTCTTTTAAACACAAAGTCAATATTAATAGAAATAAATGATGATTTTGCTGATCAGAGAGAAAATTGTGAGAATATTCTTAAAAAAAATGGGTTTTATTTATTCAAGAAAGAAAAAGGTGAATTAACTAAAAATTCTAATTTTAAAAATTCATTTAATCAGATATGGGTTAAAAAATGATAAACAATAAGAAAAAACTTTTAAATATAAAAAACAAATTAAAAAATCATAAATTCTCTATTGGAAGCTGGCTTCAAATTCCATCTCCTGATATTGCTGAAATTATGTCTAATTCCGGTTACGATTGGATCGCTGTAGACTTAGAGCATGGATCAATATCTCTATCTCAATTTACAAATTTATGCCGAGCAATTGAATTAGGTGAGTCTTTACCAATTGCAAGGTTAAGTGAGTCTTCTGAAAAAAGATGTATGGAAGCTTTAGATGCAGGTTTTAGAGGTATAATAATGCCCAATATTCAGGACAGTGATAAATTTAACTCCTTAGTGAGCTCTTGTATTTACCCTCCATATGGATTTAGAGGAGTAGGATTTTCTAGATCTAATTTATATGGAAAAAATATAAATGAGTCTCTTTTAAAATATAATTCACCATTAATTATTGCTCAAATTGAAAATGTTAACGCTCTTAAAGATCTAAATAATATTTGTAAAAATAAAAAACTTACTGCAATATTTATTGGTCCTTATGATCTTTCAGCTTCAATAGGTTTGCCTGGTTCTTTTAATAATAAAGAATATTTAAAAGTAGAAAATGAAATTATAAATATTGCAAAAAAAAATAATATCCCTTTTGGAAAACACATTACTAGACCATTATTAAAAGATTTAAATAAAACTATTTCAGAAGGATACCAATTCATAGCTTATTCAACAGATGCTTATTTTTTAAATGAATTTTCTTCAAATCCAAAAAAAAATAAAAATCAATAATGAATATAGTGGGAATAATTGCTGCAAGAATGGGATCTTCAAGACTTCCAGGCAAACCTCTAAAAAATATATGTAAAATTCCAATGATAGGTCATATTTATTATAGAAGTTTAAAATCGAAGCTCCTTTCTTCTGTTTATGTGGCCACATGTGATGAGGAGATAAATTCATATGTCAAATCAATAAATGGTAAATGTATAATGACATCAAAAAAACATCAAAGAGCATCTGAAAGAGTCGCTGAAGCTTTAGTTAAGATAGAAAATAAAACATCAAAAAGAATTGATATTGTTGTATTAATACAAGGCGATGAACCATTAGTAACACCAAAAATGATTGATAAATCTATACAACCAATGATTAATGATAAAAAAATTGAAATTACAAATTTGATACAAAAAATAACTGATAAAGATAAATTTAATGATCCAAATGAAATAAAAGTAGTTTTTGATAAGAATTACAATGCTTTGTATTTTTCTAGATCACCAATACCTTTCAATCAAGATAAAAAAAATAATAGAAGTTTTTATGGTTTTAAGCAAGTTTGTATAATACCTTTTAAAAGAAACTTGCTATTAGAATATATCAAACTTAAACCAACTATTTTAGAGGAGATAGAGTCGATTGATATGAATAGACTTCTTGATTATAATAAAAAAATTAAACTAATTCTTACTAAAGATATAACTAAAGCAGTAGATACTTCTAAAGATTTAAAATTAGTTGAAAGAATGATGTTTAAAGATAAATTGTATTTAAGCTATAAAGATAAGGAATATAATGAAAAATAAATTTAACATAGTGGTGTGGGGAGGTTCAGGTTTCTTAGGTTCTCATGTGTGTGATCAGCTTTCAAATTTAGGAAATAACGTTACTATTGCTGATATTAAAGAGTCTAAATTTAAGAAAAAAAATCAAAAGATGGTTATTGCTGATGTTAGATCATTTAAAGAAGTAGATCAAATTACTAAAAATCAAGATTATGTATATAACTTTTCAGGAATAGCAGATATTAATGAGTCAAATAAATTTGTAGATAAAACAGTTGATGTAAACATAAATGGAAATTTAAATTTATTAAGAGCATCTGTTAAAAATAAAATTAAAAGATATATATTTGCAAGCACTGTTTATGTTTATTCTGACTCAGGAGGGTTTTATAAATGTAGTAAACAAGCTTGTGAAAAATATATTGAGGAATTTAACAAACAATTTAATTTAAATTTTAATATTTTAAGATTTGGAACTTTATATGGGCCTCGTTCAAATTTAAGTAATTCAATAAATTATTTCATTCATCAAATACTTAAAAATAAAACAATTAATTATGATGGTAAAGCTCATTCATCAAGAGAATATATCCACGTTAAAGATGCAGCAAATATATCGTCACTTCTACTTAATCAAAAATACAAGAATCAACATTATACAATCACTGGATCTCAATCATTAAAAGTGAAAGAAACGATTCATATGATTTCTGAGATTCTTAAGAAAAAAAATGTAAAAGTAAAATATAATGTAGGAAATAAATCAGATCATTACTCTATGACACCATATTCATATGTTCCATACATCGGTAAAAAATTTACCACAAATATTCAAATTGATTTTGGACAAGGTATTATGCAACTGGTTGATGAAGTAATAAAAAATGATTATAAATAGAATTGGTTTTTCTAATAAAAAAAATAATAAATTTATATTCTAGTATTTTAAAAAATGTTTTCAAATATTTATAAAAATAAAACAGTTATTATTACAGGTCATACTGGTTTTAAAGGTTCATGGTTATCTCTGTGGTTACACAAACTTGGTGCTGATAAAATTATAGGCATTTCACTAGATAATCAAAAAAGATACTTAAATTATAACTATATAAAAAATAAAATTAGAATAAAAGAATATTTTGTGGATATCAATAATTACAATAAATTAAAAAAAATATTTATATATCATCAACCTGATTTTGTATTTCATTTAGCAGCACAACCTTTAGTAAATAATGCATACCTAAATCCTATAAATACGTATAAGACAAATATACTAGGTACAGTAAATATTTTGGAAAGTCTAAAATATATAAAAAAAAAATGTTCTTGTGTTTTGATTACAAGTGATAAATGCTATAGAAATTTAGAAAAAAAAATTAAATATAAGGAAACAGACTTATTAGCTGGTAAAGATCCATATAGCGCCTCTAAATCCTCAGCTGAAATTATTATAAATTCTTATTTCGAAACCTATTTCAAAAATAATGATTATATTCGAATTTCTTCTGTGAGAGCAGGCAATGTAATTGGCGGCGGCGACTGGTCAAAAGATAGGATAGTTCCCGACTGTATCAAATCTTGGAAAAATAAAAAAACTGTAGAAATAAAAAATCCTAATTCAACTAGACCATGGTTGTTTGTACTAGAGCCCTTAAGTGGATATTTGCACTTGGGCAGCTTGCTATATCGCAATAAAAAACTAAATGGAGAGTCTTTTAATTTTGGACCTAAATTTAATATGAATCTTTCAGTATCTAAATTAGTAAATTTGATGAGTTTTAAATGGCCAAACTCAAAAGTAATCATAAAAAAAACTAAAAAAAATTATGAAGCTAATTTGTTACAACTTGACTCCTCAAAATCTAAAAAATTATTAAAATGGGAATCTGTATTGGAAATTGATAAAGTAGCTCACTTAACAGTAGATTGGTATCTTAAATTTTTTAATAATAAAAAAGAATTAGATATTAGTTTAAAAAATATTTTAGAATATGAGAGGATTGCAAAAATTAAGAAAATTCATTGGTCAAAATAGATAAGTTGGAATGATTATGGATGTTATAATATTAGCAGGTGGTTTAGGAACTAGATTTGGCAGTATGACCAAAATTAAACCTAAGCCCATGATTAAAATTATTAGAAAGCCATTCATAACTTATATTATTAATAAATACCAAAGTCATGGTATTAATAACTTTTTTATATGTTTGGGCTATAAAGGTGAAGTAATAAAAAAATATTTTATCAATAATAAAAAATATAACGCTTATCATTATAAAAATCCTAAAAATTATTTATCAGATCTTAAAAAAAATAAAATTATATATAAAAATAATAAACCGAATGTTTTTTTAATTGATACAGGTTTGAAAACCATGACTGGGGGGAGGCTAAAAAGATTAGAGAATATTTTTAAAAATAAATCTTTTATGCTAACCTATGGCGATGGTATTTGTGATGTCGATATAAATAAATTAATTTCATTTCATAAAAAAAATAATAAAATTGCAACAGTAACAGCTGTTAGACCTATTCCAAGATTTGGTGCATTGGATATTAAAGATATCAAAGTTATTAATTTTTCAGAGAAATCAAAAATGAAAGAAGGATGGATAAATGGTGGTTTTTTTGTTTTTAGTCCTAAAATATTTCATTATTTAAAAAATGATAAAACATTCTTAGAGAGAGAGCCATTGAGAGAGTTATCAAAAATAAAACAACTTTTTGCATATAAGTATAGTGGATTTTGGAGATGTATGGATACACCTAGAGATAAAGAAGAATTAGAGAATTTATTAAAAAAAAGTAATTATAAATGGCTAAAAAAATTTTAATTGCTGGTGGAACAGGCTTCTTAGGGTTTCATTTAACTAAATATTTTAAAGAAAAAAAATTCAAAGTTTATGTTTTACATAAAAATAAAATTAATAAAAAAAAAATAATCACAAATGTTAAATATATTCAGGTAAATATTTCTGATTTTAAAAAATTAAAGAAAAAAATAAAAAATATAAGTTTTAATTATTTAATTAATGTTTCAGGTTATGTTAATCATTCATTAAATAAAAATGAAGGTGATAAAATTATAAATGATTACTTTCAATCAGTTGTTAATTTATCAGAAATTTCAAAAAAAAAATCTTTTTTAAAATTTATTCAAATTGGTTCTTCAGAAGAATACGGCTCAACTAACACAAAGCAAATTGAAGATAGAAACAATAATCCAGATACACCTTATGGCTTTAGTAGACTGATATCTACTTCTTTCTTAAAAATGCTCAGTTCAGATTTTAATTTTCCAGTGATAATTTTTAGGGTGTTTTTAATTTATGGTCCACACCAAAAAAATAATCGTATTATTCCATATCTAGTAGAAAACTCGATTAAAAATAATTTATTAAAAATAAAAAATAAAAATAACGTAAGAGATTTCTTATATATTGAAGATTTTCTTAAGATTATAGATCTCTCATTAAGCAATAAAAAAATGAATGGTCAAATATTTAATGTTGGATACGGAAATAAAGTTAAAATCTATGAACTTATAAATTTAATTAAACTCTTAACCAATAGTAAAAGTAAAATTAAGTATTCGAGTAATAATAATTCTTTAAATAAAAAAATACATTTACCTAGCTTAAAAAAAATATTTAAATTTACAAATTGGAAACCATTAATCAATATTAATGAAGGTTTAAAACATACAATAAATTATTACAAAAATAATAAATGAAAAAAAATCCTTTAATTAGCATAATTATAAATTGTTATAATGGCGAAAAATATTTAAAACATGCAATTCAATCTGTTATAAATCAATCATATATTTACTGGGAAATCATTTTTTGGGATAACCAATCAAAAGATAAAAGTGCAGACATCGTTAAATCTTTTAAAGATGATAGAATAAAATATTATTATTCTAAAAAATTTATGAAATTATATGAAGCAAGAAACGAAGCTATTAAAAAAATTAATGGAGAATATTTATGTTTTTTAGATTGCGATGATTATTGGCATAAAGATAAATTAATAAATAATTTAGAGGCTTTTACAGACAGCAATATTGATATTGTTTATTCAAAAATAACATACATAAAACATTTATGGAAATTTAGATTTTATAAAAATCAGAAATATAATTTCTATCCATCAGGTAGTAATTTAATTGGATATTTTTTACAATTTCCCACAGGATTAGCCTCTTTAATGATTAAATCAAATTTGATTATCCATGGAAAAAAATTTTTTAATGATGAATATGAAATACTAGCAGATTATGATTTTGTCTTAAATCAATCAAAATTTAAAATATTTAAAGGTATCAATAAATCTCTAGTGTTCTATCGATTACATGGTTCTAATTTTACAACAAAAAATAATGATAAGCAAATTACAGAACAACAACGATGGATAAATAATCTAAAATTAAATAATGATATTATATACCAAAATCCAAACTTTAAATTTTTAATTCAAAATTTAAATTATATTAAAACTATGAATAGTGTTTCGAATGGCAATTTTAATAATTTAATCAAATTATTAAAAAATCATAAAAGTGTATATAATAAATTTAAATTTATTTTAGCATTCATTTTTCGATTAAGGTTTTAAATGAAAATTACACATATAATAGTGAGTCTTGAAAATCATGGAGCTCAAAATTTTTTATTAAATTTAATTTGTGCTGATAAAGAAAATGAACATAATGTGATATGTTTATCTGAGAAACTGGACTTGATTAATAAATATAAATGTAAAAATATCAAAATCAATATTATAAACTTAAATTCATTTATATTATTTGTTCCAAATATTATTAAATTAATAACAGTTTTAAATAAAAGCAAAAATAATATAATTCAAAGTTGGCTATATCATTCGGATTTTATTTTAGGTTTTTTATCTCTATTTATTAAATTTAATAAATCAATTTGGACAATAAGAGGATCATTTGATAAATCCAATGAAAAAATAATTACTAAATTGATTGTTTATTTAAACTCCTTTTTATCAAAATTTTCTCCAACTATAATAATTTATAATTCTTTTTATTCACAAAAAATTCATGAAACATTAGGTTATGATAAAAGAAAATCTATTGTTATATATAATGGATTTAACACAGATAAATATAAATTTTCAGATAAAAATAGATCAATAACTTTAAAAAAACTCAACTTAAATAGTAATGATTTAATTATAGGCTTAGTTGGAAGATTTGATCCTCACAAAAATCATAAAGCATTTATTAAAATTATTGATCAATATAAAAAAATAAATTCTAACTTTAAATGTATTTTAATTGGAGAAAATATTAAAGATAATAGTTTTTTGGAAACAGAACTTGATCAATATAACTTAAGAGATTATTTTATGCTTTTAGAGCAATCTTATAATATTGAGTCAATTTATTCAACTCTGGATATACATATATTAACAAGTCATTCAGAATCTTTCCCAAATGTTGTTTTTGAGTCATTGGCTTGTGGGGTTTTTAATATTTCATCAAATGTTAGTGATTTAAAAAAAATTTTTCAAGATAAAATATATATTTATGAAAAAAATGAATATAATTTGGTAGCAAATGAAATCTATAAATTATATAGAAAAAAGAAAAGTCAAGGTTATTTATTTAGAAATAACGATATGATTAAATTTGTTCATTCTAATTTCTCAATTAATAATTGCTTAAGTAAATACAAAAACATATGGAAAAAATAAAAGATAATAATGATAAAATTGATAACAAGGTAATTGAAGATTTTGGTCTTGAATGGAATGAATATAATCATGAAACATATTCAGAAAATGAAAATCTTGCAAGATTTGATGAATATTTTAATATTTTCCCTTTTGAATTAATTAATGAAAATTCAATTGGTTTTGATGCCGGAGCAGGTACTGGCAGATGGGCAAAAATTTTTTCAAACAAAGTTAAAAAATTATACTGTATTGAACCTTCTAAAGCGATTAATGTTTGTAAATCGAATTTGAAAAATAAAAAAAATTGTAATTTTTTAAATATTAAAATTGAAGATTTTGATGCACAAGAGTCATCAATGGATTTTGGCTATTGCATAGGTGTATTGCACCATATATCTCATACACAAATTGCAATTAATCATTGTGTTTCTAAACTAAAAAAAGGATCGCCATTTTTAGTATATATATATTATAATTTTGATAATAAGCCTTATTGGTTTTATTTAATATGGAAGGTTTCTAATCTTTTAAGATTGTTAATTTCTAAACTAAATTTTAAAAATAAACTTATAATTTCAAAAATTTTAGCATATTTAGTATATTTACCTTTAGCAAGGTTATCAAAATTACTTGAAAATATAGGACTCAACGTAGAAAATATTCCTTTAAGCTACTATAGAAATACTAATTTTTATACCATGAAAACAGACTCTCTAGATAAATTTGGAACAAAACTTGAAAAGAGATTTAGTAGAAAAGAAATTGAGTTGATGATGATGAATTCTGGACTTAAAGATATTAATTTTTCGCCTAAAAAACCTTATTGGGTTGCCGTTGGAATAAAAAAATAATGTGTGGTATTTTTGGAATACATGGAAATTACTTTAATGATGATAATTATTTACATGATGTAAAATCTTTTTTAGAGAATAGAGGACCTGATAATTATGGTATTCTAAAATTAAAATCAGTTGAAACTTCATTTGTTCATACTCGATTAAGTATTCTTGAATTATCAAAATATGGTGATCAGCCTATGTATTCAGATACTAAAAATTCAATACTTGTATTTAATGGTGAAATTTATAATCACTTTGAACTAAGAAAAGATATTAATTTAAAAAAAAAAATTAATTGGAAGGGCACTTCAGACTCTGAAACTTTAATAAATTTTATTGAATTATTTGGTGTAGAAAAATTTTTAGATAATGCATCTGGAATGTTTGCTTTTTGTTTTTATGATATCAAAACAAATAATTTAATTTTAGCTAGAGATAGATTTGGTGAAAAACCTCTTTATTATACATTTGAAAATAATAATTTTATTTTTTCATCCACACTAAAACCGTTACTGAAATCACCTATAAATAATTTTAATATAAATAAAAAATCTCTATACAACTATTTTAATTTTGGTTTTGTGCCCGGAAGTAATTCGATTATTTCTAATATAAAAAAAATACAACCAGGTTCTTTTTTAAAATATAATTTAAAATCAAAAGAGATAAAAAACTATAAATATTGGGATATAATAAAAGAATTTAAGGAAAAAAGAAAAAATTTTAGTTTTAATCCTACTAATTCAATTGACTATTTTGAAAAAATTATTTCAAATTCTGTCAAAGAACAGATGATCTCCGATGTTCCAATAGGTTCATTTTTAAGTGGTGGTATTGACTCTTCTCTTACCTCAATTTTAATGAATAAATATTCAAGTAGTAAAATTAAAACTTTTAATGTTTCTTTTGAAAACAAAAACTATGATGAAAGTGAATATGCTAATTTTTTAGCATCTAAAATAAATTCAAATCATACAAGTTTAGTTATGAATGATAGTCATCTTAAAAATTTTATTCCCGATATTGGTAATTTTTATGATGAACCCTTTGCTGACTCTTCACAAATTCCAACATTATTTGTAAGCCATTTAGCAAGTCAAAGTGTAAAAGTTTGTCTTACAGGAGATGGGGCTGATGAACTATTTGGAGGTTACAATAGATATTTTTTTGCTAAAAAAATTTGTAATAACCCATTATTTTTTAGAAATTTTTTATCAAAAACAATAGAAAAAATAGGCCCATACAATATTCAAAAATTATATAATATTTTTGATTATTTTTTACCAAAAAATTTTAAGATTAATATGATCGGTGACAAATTATTAAAACTCTCTAATATTTTAAACTCATCAAATAATTATGAGGTTTACATAAAACTATTTAAGAATTC
>CETH01039123.1_pt1 | contig 25812 bp, 42 predicted proteins | sample 361461 | NCBI WGS metagenome assembly CETH01 (sample SAMEA2622695, study PRJEB7988) | marine metagenome | isolation source: saline water (ENVO:00002010), including
AGCTACTAGAAAGACAGTAAAAGAAGATGCATAACGAAGAGATTCTAATTTCACCAATAATAACTGAAAAAAGCTCCTTATTACAAGAGAGTAACAAGTATGTATTTAAGGTACACAAAAATTCAAACAAGATTCAAATAAAGAATGCTATTGAAGAAGTTTTTGATGTAAAGGTCGAGAGTGTAAATGTGATTAAAGTAAAAGGAAAAAATAAGACTTATGGAAGAAATAGAGTTTTGACACCAGCTTGGAAAAAAGCATTGATTACTCTTAAGCTTGGTGATTCTATAACTCTTTATGAGGGAGCATAAAAAATGGCAACAAAAAAATTAAAACCTACAACTGCTGGAAGAAGAGACGCTGTAGTTGATGATTTTTCAGATTTAACCACCAACGTTCCATATAAATCACTTTTAGCTCCTTTAACCAAAAAGGGCGGTAGAAACAATAAAGGAAGAATTACTGTTCGTCATAGAGGTGGTGGTCATAAAAGAAGATATAGAATGCTAGATTTTTTGAGATCAAAAGTTGGGAAAGCGGTTATTGAGTCCGTAGAGTATGATCCAAATAGATCAGCAAGAATTTCATTAATTAGATATGAGGATGGTACAAGAAAATATATTCTAACTCCGAATAATGCTAAGCTTGGAGATGTCATAGAAAATGGTGAAAATGCAGATAATTCAATAGGTAACACAAAAAAATTGGGATCTCTTCAAACAGGTTCCGTTGTACATAATATTGAGCTTTCTCCTGGTAAAGGAGGGGTAATGGTAAAATCTGCTGGAACTTCAGCACAAGTTATGGCTCATGAAGCAGGTTATACTTTATTGAGATTACCTTCAGGTGAAATGAGAAGAGTGCTAAGTAATTGTACTGCCACTATTGGACAAGTTTCTAACCCTGACAATAAAAACAAAAAATTAGGACGAGCTGGAACATCAAGAAGGCTTGGAAGAAGACCTTCTGTTAGAGGTTCAGCAATGTCTCCTAATGCCCATCCACATGGTGGTGGAGAAGGAAGAGCAGGAGTAGGAATGAAGCATCCAAAAACTCCATGGGGTAAACCTGCATTAGGAAAAAGAACTAGAAGAAACAAAAAAACAGATAAAATGGTTTTAAGAAGAAGGTACGATAGATAATATGTCAAGATCTATAAAAAAGGGTCCTTATGTTGATCCTAAGCTTTTGAAGAAAGTTGAAAAAATAAAAGAATCTGGAAGTAGAGAGCCTATAAAAACTTGGTCTAGGTCATCTATGATAATGCCAGAAATGGTTGGAGTTACATTTGCTGTGCATGATGGAAGGAAGTTTGTACCGGTTTTTGTAAGTGAAAATATGGTAGGGCATAGGCTTGGAGAGTTTTCTCCAACTCGTACCTACAGAGGACATGCAAGGGGCAATTAATGGCAATCTCTCATAATAAGAATGTTGGGCATTCAGCATACAAAGTAAGACGTGTTATTGATCTTATAAGGTCAAGGCCTGTTTCTGATGCTAAAATACAACTTGATTTATTAGGATCTCCTGTTGCTTTAGAAATTCTTAAGATATTAAATTCTGCCATAGCAAATGCTGTTAATAAAGATTCTGCGAATGAAGATGATTTGATTGTTACTCGAGTATTTGCAGACTCAGGACCAAGTATGAAGAGATTTAAGCCAAAAGCTAGAGGAAGAGCTGGAGCCTTTGATCGACCTTCATCACACATAACAATAGAAGTAAATTCAGAGGAAGTATAAATGGGACAGAAAACACATCCAACAGGGTTTCGGTTAGGCGGAGTTATTGATTGGCAATCACAGTGGTATGCTAATAATGGTAAATCCTATGCAAACCTTCTTAATGAAGATAGATATATTCGTGATGTAATAACAAAAGAACTTGGAGAAAATGGAGCTATTTCTAAAATTGAAATAGAAAGAGGCTCTCAAGATATTTCTGTTACTGTCTATACAGCTAGGCCTGGAATCATAATTGGAAGAGGCGGTACTAGAGTTGAGGAATTAAAAAAATTCCTTGAGGAAAAAACTAAGAATTCTGTGAGGTTAAATATTAATGAAATCAGAGTTCCTGAATTAGTCGCAAAACTTGTGGGAGAATCAATAGCTGAACAATTGGAAAGAAGAGTAGCCTTTAGGAGAGCTGTAAATACTGCTATGCAACGAACAATGCAAGTAGGAGCTGAAGGAATTAAAGTAGTTATTTCTGGAAGATTAGCCGGAGCAGATATTGCTAGAACAGAGAAATATATGCAAGGAAGAGTTCCTCTTCATACATTAAGAGCAGAAATAGACTATGAAATAAGTGAAGCAAATACAACATACGGAGTTATTGGTGTAAAGGTTTGGATTTATAAAGGAGATATTATTCCTACTCCAGAAAATCTTCTAGCTATAAAAACTGCTAGAATTGGACGAAACGCACCGAAAGATCAAAATACTCAATCAAGCTCTGAAGGATAGATTAAATGTTACAGCCAAGTAGAACAAAATTTAGAAAACAGCAACGAGGTAAAATGAGAGGCATGGCTCTTAGGGGTTCAACTATTTCTAATGGAGACTTTGCCTTAAAAGCTCAAGAGTCTTCATGGATTACAGCTCGTCAAATTGAGGCTGCTAGAAGAGCAATCACCGGTCATGTTAAAAGAGGTGGTCAAATTTGGATTAGAGTATTTCCAGATAAACCTGTAAGTGCTAGACCTGCAGAAACAAGAATGGGTGGTGGAAAAGGAGCTGTTGATAGATGGGTATCTGTTGTTAAAAAAGGTAGGATTCTTTTTGAAATAGGAGACGTACCTGAAGATATAGCAAAAGAAGCTCTAAAGAGAGCTGGGCACAAGCTCCCTATCTCAACAAAAATAATTTCAAGAGAAGAATTGGCATTTTAAATGAATATAGAAGATATAAGAAAATTAGATAACGATGCATTGATTAAGGAAAAAGAATCTATCCTAAAGTCAATAATGGAAAATAGATTTAAGCATAAGTCTATGCAACTTAGTGATACTAGCCAAATTGGAAAATTAAGAAAAGACAAAGCTAGAATTTCCACAGTTATAAATGAAAGAAAAATAATTGCTCAATTAGAAAACGATGAGAAAGATAAACAAGATGGATAGAAAAAAAACTCGAAGAATTGGAAAAGTGATTTCTGACACCCCTGAAAAAACTATTATTGTAGGAGTTTCTTGGTCACAGAAAGATAGATTGTATAAAAAATCTACTAGAAGGCTGACTAAATTAGTAGCTCACGATCCAAAGGAAGAGGCAAAAGTAGGAGACAGTGTAGTTGTTGAATTTTCAAAACCTATATCTAAGACAAAGAAATGGAAATTAGTTGAGGTAATAGCTTAAAAATGATACAGAGAGAAACAAGATTAAAAGTTGCTGATAATTCTGGTGCAAGGGAAGTTCTTTGCATAAATATTAATGGTAATAGTCACACTAAATTTGCAGGTATAGGAGATGTTATTACTTGTGCAGTAAAAGATGCTCAGCCAGGTGGAACTGTGAAAATGCATCAAGTTGTGAATGCTGTAATAGTAAGAACGAAAAAAGAATTAAGAAGAAATGACGGTTCATATATTAAATTTGATGAAAATGCATGCGTCATTATAGGTGAAGATAATAATCCAAGAGGAACGAGGATTTTTGGTCCTGTTGCAAGAGAGCTTAGGGATAAGCAATTTATGAGAGTAGTTTCTTTAGCGCCGGAGGTAATATAATTATGAACAAGAAATTTAAGATTAAAAAAGGTGATGAAGTGCTAGTTATAGCTGGTAAAGATAAAGGTAAAAAAGGAAATATTATAAGTGTTGATAAAAAGAATTCTCGAGTGATAGTTGAAGGTGTAAATATTTCAAAAAAGCATATTAAAAACACACCAAATGTAACTCAATCTGGAATTGTCGATAAAGAGTCACCTATAAATATTTCAAACGTTTTGTTCATTGACCCAGAAAGTTCACAATCTGGAAGGGTTTCATACGAACAGCTTGATTCAGGAAAATATAACAGAATAGTAAGAAAGTCTAAGAAATAGATACTGGAGAATTATTTGACTACTAAGCAAAAAGAAAACTCAAATACAGAAAAATTAATACCTAGGTTAAAGTCTAAGTATAATGAAGAAACTATTCCTCAAATGATGAGCGAATTTAGTTTTACAAACAGACTAAGAGTCCCTAGAGTTACGAAAGTAATTGTAAATGTAGGTTTAGGAGAGGCATTAGCATCTTCTAATGTTGTTCAAGTAGTTGCTAGGGATTTACAATTGATTACAGGACAAAAACCAATTGAGAGAAAAGCAAAAAAATCTATTGCTAACTTTAAATTAAGAGAAGGGCAAGTTATTGGTTTGTCAGTAACTCTTAGATCTTACAACATGTGGTTTTTTCTAGATAAATTATTTAATGTCTCATTACCAAGGGTAAGAGATTTTAGAGGAGTTTCAAAAAAGTCATTTGATGGGAATGGAAATTATTCACTTGGATTACAAGAACAAGTTATTTTCCCTGAGATTGATTACAACGAAATTGATAAACTAAGAGGTATGCAAATAAATATTGTTACAACTTCTAATAGTGACGACGAAACTAAGAAATTGTTAGAACTATTAGGAATGCCCTTTGAAGATAATTAAGGAGAATTAATTGGCTAAGAAATCTGCAATTGCAAGAAATAATAAAAGAATCAGAATGGTAGAAAAATATTCTACAGTTCGAAATGAGTTGAAAGATATTGCTAATTCTTCAAAAGCAACTTTTGAGGAAAAGATGGAAGCTCGAAGAAAATTAGATTTGCTACCTAAAAATTCTAGCCCTGTTAGGGTTAGAAATAGATGTCAAAAAACTGGAAGGCCAAGAGGTTATATGAGATTTTTTGGACTTAGTAGGATTTCAATGAGAGATTTAGCTCTTAGAGGGCATTTGCCAGGAATAAGAAAAGGAAGTTTATAGAGGTTACTGTGACTATTGAAGATCAAATATCAGATATGATAACTAGAATTAGAAATTCTGTAATGGTAAAACATGAAAGGGTTTCAATTGGGAAATCTAAAGTAAATCAAAAGATTTTAGAAGTATTAAACAATGAAGGCTTTATATCAGAGTTTTCAGAAGATGATTCTGATAAGTTTTCTAATTTATCAGTTAAACTAAAATATTTTGAAGATGGATCTTCGGCTATTACTGGATTGAAAAGAGTATCTAAGCCAGGTCTAAAAATTTATATCAAAAAAGATGAAATTCCAACTTATTTTTCTGGGATGGGTGTTGCCATAATATCTACTCCCAAAGGTATAATGACGGGATTCGAAGCTAAAAAGAATTCTCTGGGAGGAGAACTTTTATTTTATGTATGGTAAGAGGAAATTATGAGTAGAATTGGAAATCAACCAATCCAGGTTCCATCTGGAGTTGAAATTAAAATAGAAAAAGATCTAGTTTCAGTTAAAGGACCGAAAGGTCAACTGGAGCAGAAAATTAGTAATCAAAACATTTCATTTGATCTGTCTGATGATAATCTAACTATTTCTAGAAAAAACAATGAGATCGAAACAAAGTCTTTTCATGGATTATATAGAGCACTTATTTCAAATATGGTTACAGGAGTAACTGATGGATTTTCAAAAAAATTAGTATTGATTGGAACAGGTTATAGGGCTCAATTAAAAGGAAAGTCTTTAGAATTAAGTTTAGGCTTCTCCCATGCTATAACTGTAGATCCAATTGGAGAAAATAAATTTTCTGTAGAAGATCAAACTTTATTAACTATTGAAGGAACAGATAAAGAGCATGTTGGAAGACAAGCTGCAAAAATAAGAATTCTTAGGAAACCTAATCCATTTACTGGTAAAGGTATAAAGTATGATGATGAAGTAATAAGAAGAAAATCAGGTAAAGCAGCTGTTGGAGCAGGAGAATAAAAATGAAATTTACAAGAAAGACTAGAACATTAGGAAGAAGTAAAAGACATTTGAGAGTAAGAAAAAAAATTACTGGAACAAATGAAAGACCTAGAGTATCTTTATATAGATCAAATAAAAATATCTATCTTCAATTAATAGATGATTCTAAAGGAGTTACATTGACTTCTATTTCTAGCTTAAAGTCTGAATCAAATTCCATAAACAAAGATATTTCAAAGAAAATGGGGATTGAATTTGGCGCAAAGATTTCAAAACTTGGATTCAAAAAAGTTGTGTTTGACAGAGGAGGCAATCTTTACCATGGTAAAGTTGCAGCTGTTGCAGACGGAATTAGAGAATCTGGAATAGAGGTATAACTAATGACAACTGATAATAAGCCTGAGAACAAAACTCAAGATAGAAATAACCAAAATAGAAATAACCAGAATAGAAATAACCAGAATAGAAGAAATTCTAGATCAAGAAGAAATCGAGATAACGATGAATTTTCTTTAGTGGAAAATGTCATAAAAATCAGAAGAGTTTCAAAAACTGTTAAAGGTGGAAGAAATTTATCATTTAATGCAATGGTAGCTGTAGGGGATGGTGCGGGAAGAGTTGGAGTAGCTTTAGCTAGTGCAACTGCTGTACCAGATGCAGTTCAAAGAGCTGTAAAATATGCTAAAGAAAAAATGATAAACGTGAACTTAAATAATACTACATTACCTCACGAATCATTTAAGAAATTTGGTTCATCAAAAGTAATGTTAAAACCTGCTGCTCCTGGAACAGGTCTAATAGCTGGAGGGGGAGTAAGAGCTGTCCTTGAAGCTGTAGGAGTTAAGGATGTAGTATCTAAAACATTTGGTTCTACAAATGCAATAAATGTTGTTTATGCAACTATGGAAGCATTGAAAGAGATGAAAAATCCTAAAAAAGAAATAAGCAAGCGAAGAGCATAAAATGAAAAAAGTTATAATTTTTCAGACAAAAAGTAAAATAGGAGCATCTCCTGCACAAAGAGATACTCTAAGAGCTTTGGGATTAAGAAAAATTGGATCTAAAGTTGAAAAAGATTTGTCTCCTCAAATTGAAGGGATGATTAAAAAAGTTGATCATTTGATATCAACTGAAGAAAAAAAATAGATAGGTGAAATTATGCCTCAATTACATGACATAAAAAGAAAAAATAAAAATACCCCAAAGGCTAATCAAGTTGGAAGAGGAAATGGTTCTAAAGGAACATATTCTGGAAGAGGCTTGAAAGGTCAGCTTTCAAGAAGTGGAGGAAACTTAAACCCTACTTTTGAAGGTGGTCAATTAAGATTAGTAAAAAAACTTCCTCATATGAGAGGCTTTACTAATGTTTTTAAGAAAGATTATGTAGCTTTAAATATTTCAGATTTAGTAAATATTTTTCCACAGGACTCAGTAACTATTGAAGATTTCAAGAGAAAAGGCGTGATACGTAGTAAGCAAATGATCAAAATTCTTGGAGGTGGAGATATCTCTAAATCATTAAATATAGAAGTTCATGCTATATCATCTTCTGCAAAATCCAAAATTGAAAAAGCTGGAGGAGCAGTAAAGGTAATAGAATAATATTATGACAACTACAGCACAATCTAATAGACCAGCTCTTATTCAGGCTATTATTGATGCATTTAAGATTTCTGACTTAAGATCAAGAATTTTATTTACTTTGCTAATACTGGTTATTTTTAGGTTTTTTGCTCATGTTCCAGTTCCTGGTGTAGACAAAGAGGCATTGCAAGCAGCCTTTGATGCCAACCCTTTGCTAGGCTTTATTGATATCTTCTCAGGGGGAGCTTTGAGAAATTTATCTATCGCTGCTCTGGGTGTTTATCCTTATATTACTGCTTCTATAATAATACAAATTCTAACTCCATTGCTTCCTCAATTAAAAGAGCTGGCTCAAGAAGGAGAAGCGGGAAGAAAGGCAATTAATAGATATACACATTATCTAACAGTTCCATTAGCTTTCCTGCAAGGATACGGACAGATTAATCTATTTTCAGGAGCTTTAGGACAAGGCGCTCTTACAGGAATTGGTTTTGGAGGAGGTCAAAGTCTTAATACATTAGCCATTTTGCTATCTATGACTGCAGGTACGATGATTCTTGTATGGTTGGGTGAATTGGTTACGGAAAAAGGAATAGGGAACGGTATTTCATTGATAATTTTTGCAGGAATAGTATCCACGTTTCCTTCAATTGGAGCTGAACTATGGCTTCTTAGAGATCAACCTTTTCAAGTAGGCTTGTTAATTGCTCTAATTTTATTGATTGTTTTTACAATAGTTATATTTACAGAAGCTCAGAGAAGAATTCCTGTTCAATACGGACGAAGTGTCTTCAGAGGAAATAGAATGTATAGATCTCAAGGTTCTTCTCATATTCCGATTAGAGTGAATTCTGCTGGAATGATCCCTTTGATTTTTGCTTTTTCAATACTTGCTTTACCGGCGGTTGTTGCCTCCTATTTTGTAGATCCTGCATCTGATTCTTTTGTGCCGCAAATAGCTGAATGGTTGACTATACAATTTGGACCTACTGGAACTTTGTACTGGATTGCAATTTTTATACTTGTGGTGATTTTTACATTTTTTTATACATTAGTAGTCCATAATCAGCAAAACTTAGCAGAATCTCTTCAAAATAATAATGGATTCATACCAGGTATAAGGCCTGGACCTCCAACTAGAGATTATCTGATGAGAGTTATAATTAGAATAACTTGGGGTGGTGCTCTATTCTTAGGAACAATAGCTGTTATTCCATCTATAGCTTCATTTGTTACAGGATTAGAATCAACCACTAGTATTGTTCAAAGTACCAGTTTGCTAATTATGGTAGGAGTCGCACTAGACACTATGAGACAGTTAGAATCTCAACTTTTAATGAGAAATTATGAAGGATTTGTTAATTAGTAATGAATATCATACTTTTAGGACCTCCTGGATCAGGTAAGGGGACTCAATCTTATAAGTTAGTGGAAAAATATGCTTTATCTCACATTTCTACAGGAGATATTTTGAGGTCTCAAATAACTGATAAAACTTCTTTAGGAATAGAAGCAAAAAAATATATGGATAAAGGTGAACTCGTTCCTGATCAATTAATAATAGATATGGTTTCATCAACAACAAAAAATCTAGAATCTATTTTATTAGATGGTTTCCCTAGGACAATAAATCAGGCGTTGTCTTTGGAAAAAGAAATGGAAAATTTAAACAAATCAATTGATTATGTTCTTTATTTTGATGTCCCTTTCGATGATTTGATTAACAGATTGTCTCAAAGAGTCTCTTGCAAAAATTGTTCCAAAACTTTTTCTAAAAGTGATGAAGAATATATTTGTTTAGATGGTTGTTCAAGTCAAGAATTGTATCAACGGGAAGATGATAAACCTAGTGCAGTTTCTAAAAGAATGGAAACATACAAAGAATTAACTGAACCTCTTTTAGAATTTTATGAAAAAAAATCTTTGTTAAGTAAAATTAGAGCAAATTCTTCAATTTTAGAAGTGTCATTGCAAATTGACAAAATTTTACAATGATGGTACTGTACAATTTGCATTATTTAGATATATAATATTAGTTTGTACTTAAATTAATGGGAGATGCTTAAATAATTGCTTACTGAGGGGACCATTAAAACTCCAGAACAAATTTCCTCTATGAGAGAGGCTGGAGACATAGTAGCTCGTGCTATGATAAATTGTGGTAAAAAGCTTCAGTCTGGAGTTACAACCGGAGAAATTGACAGTTTTCTTAGAGAATACATAGAAAAAGAGGGCGCTAAGCCTGCTTTTCTAGGTTTGTATGGGTTTCCAGCAACCGCTTGTATTTCACTAAATGAAGAAATTGTTCACGGTATTCCAGGGGGACGTAAATTATTAAAAGGTGACCTTATTTCTATTGATTGTGGTGCGATTGTTGATGGCATGTATAGTGATCATGCAAGAACTTTTACAATTGAAGATTCAACTGATGAAGATAAAAATGAACTTATATCAGTTGCGGATAATGCATTGAGAATAGGTATTGAAAATTCTATTGCAGGAAATAGAATTGGAATATTGTCCAATGCAATAGAAGAATATGTTCTAAGTAAAGGTTTTGATGTAGTAAGGGAATATGTTGGACACGGCATCGGTACTCAGTTGCATGAACCTCCTAGTGTGCCTAATTTTGGTAAAAAAAATCAAGGAGCGCTTTTGAGAGTTGGAATGACAATTGCAATTGAACCAATGGTTACTCAAGGGAAATGGCAGACAAAAGTATTGGATGATAAATGGACAGTTGTTACTAAAGATGGGAAGTTATCTTCTCATTTTGAGGACACGATTTTGATAACAGAGAATGGTCCTGAGGTTTTAACAAAGGCAAATATATAAATGGCAAAAAAAGAAGCAATAGAAGTAGAAGGGAAGGTTGAGGAAGCTCTTCCTAATACTACTTTTAAAGTTGAGTTAGCTAATGGACATGAAGTTTTGGCACATGCGTCAGGAAAAATTAGAAAAAATTATATAAGAATATTACCAGGAGACAGAGTTCTAGTAGAGCTGTCTCCCTATGATTTAACAAGAGGAAGAATAACATACAGATTCAAATAATACTGTGAGAAAAATATGAAAAAAAGAGCATCTATAAAAAAACGAAGTGCCGATGATCAAATAATTAGAAGAAAAGGCAGAGTAAGAATTATAAATAAAAAAAACCCAAGGTTTAAACAAGTTCAAGGATAAGCAAATGGCAATGTTGGCAGGGGTAAATATACCTGATTCTCAAAGAGTTGAAATAGGACTAACTGCAATTAGTGGTATAGGAAGATCAACATCAAAAAAAATCATTTCTGATGTTGGCATAGACCTAAATACACGAGTTAAAGATCTTCAAGAAGATGAGATAGCAAGAATAAGAAGTGCTATAGAAAGATCTCAAATAAGAATAGAAGGAGATTTGCGAAGAGAAGTTCAATTAAATATCAGAAGACTAGGTGACATAGGTAGCTATAGAGGATTGAGACATAAAAATGGTTTGCCTGCAAATGGTCAAAGAACTAAAACTAACGCAAGAACAAAAAAAGGTAAGAGACGAACAATTGCCAATAAAAAGAAATTAACTCACTAGTATAGAAGGTATAAATGGCTAGAAATAGAACAAGAAAAAAAGAAAAAGTTTTCGTTCCTCAAGGTAACGCATATGTGAAAGCTACTTTTAATAACACTATAATCACTATGACTGATAATAGTGGAAATGTTATTGCGCAAAGTAGTGCTGGAGCTAAAGGGTTTAGAGGTTCAAGAAAATCCACTGCTTTTGCAGCTCAGAAAGCAGGAGAAACAGCAGCAGAAACAGCAGTTGAACTTGGTATGAAAACTGTAGATGTTTTCGTAAAAGGTCCTGGGGCAGGAAGAGAAGCTGCTATTAGAGCTATTCAACATGCAGGCATTAGAGTTGTTTCAATTAAAGATGTAACTCCTGTTCCGCATAATGGATGCAGGCCTCCAAAGAAAAGAAGAGTTTAAATATAATTTAGAACGGGAAATTTTATGGCTAGATATACAGGTCCAGTTAACAAAAAAATGAGGTTTTTAGGCTTAGAAATGGCTACAAAACCTGGAAAAAACAGAATGTCTCCAAGAAGAAGGCTGTCTCCATACGGTCTACAATTGAGAGAAAAGCAAAAAGCAAGATTTTTATATGGAATTCTTGAACGTCAATTTAGAAATTATTATGATAAAGCATCAAATATAGAAGGTTCAACTGGTGATGAACTTCTAATATTACTTGAAAAAAGATTTGATAATGTGATGTTTAGAACAGGAATGTTTAACACAAGAAGGCAATCAAGACAAGCAGTCAATCATGGCCACTTTTTGATCAATGATAAAAAAGTAAATATTCCTTCATATGAAATTAAGCAGGGAGATAAGATTACTTGGAAAGAAAAATCTAAAAATTCTAGCTTATTTCAAATAGCAAGTGAAAATATTAAAAACAATCAATGTGCTAAATGGTTATCTTTCGATAAAGTAGCACTTTCTGTACAAATAAACAATCTTCCATCTGCTTCTGACGCTGAGCTTGAGATTGATACTAGGCAAATAGTTGAATACTATTCAAGGAGGTAATAAATGTTAGAAAAACAATTTGGGTTATCGCCAATTGACAATATTTCTGTTTCTGAACCTGAGGTTCCTGAACTTTCTATCAGAATGATAGAGGGCGGTGAAACCTATGGGAAATTCATAGCAGAACCTCTTGATAAAGGCTGGGGAGTAACCTTGGGTAACCCTTTAAGAAGAGCTCTATTATCAGCACTTCCTGGTACAGCAATAAACTGGGTTAAAATTGAAGGAATTCAACATGAATACTCAACACTCAAGGGTATGAGAGAAGAAGTAAATGAATTTTTGATGAATGCCAAAGGAATACGATTAAGATCTTTATCTGACAGAACAGGTCGTCTTAGGCTTGAAGTTGATGGAGAAGGTGAAGTTAAGGCAGGAGATATAATGGCTACTGCTGATTTTGAAATTGTTAATCCAGGCCATCATTTAGCAACTTTAGATTCCCCTGATGCCCATTTATCAGTAGAATTTAGTGTAGAGCAAGGGCAAGGTTATAGAAGAGCATCTGACGAATTTGATTCCAATATTGGAATATTGCCAATAGACTCAGTCTTTACTCCTATTAAAAAGGCAAATTTTTCAGTTCAACCTACACGAGTTGGCCAAAGATCTGACTGGGAAAGATTAACTTTAGAAATTTGGACTGATGGAACAATAGATCCTCAATCTGCTTTACAAAAAGCCTCAGAAACATTGATGGATAGCTTTTATGTATTTAGTAAATTTGATCAAGCTGCTGAAGAACAAAATCCTGCAGCAGGACTTGGTATTAGCCCTGATATTTATAACACTCCTGTAGAGACGTTAGATCTGTCTGCAAGGACACTCAATTGTCTAAAGAGGGCTGGAATAAATAGGGTTGGAGAAGTCATTGCTATGCCTGAAGGTGATTTGTTGAAGATTAGAAATTTTGGAAGGAAATCTTTAGATGAATTATTTGATGTTCTAGCAGAAAGAAATATGCTTCCGCAAAGTTAATAATTCAGTTATATACGAGGATAAAATGAGACATAGATTATCTAAAAATAAATTAAGCAGACCATCCAATCAAAGAAAAGCTTTGTTGAGGAATTTAGTTTCTGATGCGATAATGCATGGAAGAATAAGAACGACTAAAGCTAAAGCAAAAGAAGCAAGACCAATTCTTGAAAAAATGATAACTCTTTCTAAAACCAAAGATTTTAACTCAATAAGAAAAGTATCTGAGTTTATTTTAAACAAAGCGGTCGTTGATCATCTGTTTGAAAATGTCTCTGAAAAATTTACAGAAAGAAATGGTGGGTACTCAAGAATTGTTCCTTTGGGAACAAGACAGGGTGACAATGCTGAAATAGCTATATTGGAACTAGTTGATTAGTAAAAAAAAAGTGTAAAATGGAAACCTAGTAAAAAAAAAATGATTAATAAATTAAAACACTATTCTATAAAAGAAAAAAATAACTCAGAAAATTGGGTTCTAATTGATGCAGATGGCGAAACATTAGGTCGCTTGGCATCTAAAATTGCTATGATTCTAATGGGGAAGAATAAGCCCGGATATATCCCTAATGATATTACAGGTGATTTTGTTATTTTAATTAATTCATCAAAAATAAAAGTGACTGGAAAAAAATATTCTGACAAGGAGTATATAACCCATTCAACAAGACCTGGTAGTACTAAAGTGAAAACTTTTTCTAACCTTATAGATAGAAAACCAGAATATATTATTACAAAAGCAGTTAAGGGAATGCTTCCAAAGAATAAATTGTCAGCAAGGATGTTGAAGAGATTGAAAATTTATTCAGGAAGTGAACATCCTCATCAAGCTCAAATTGAGAATAAATAAAAAGAGGTAAAGAGTGACAACAAAAAAAACATATTATTACGGAACAGGTAAAAGAAAATCATCAATTGCTAGAGTAAAAATATTTAATACAAATGGAAAAATTCAAGTGAACGGTAAATCCATAAAAGAAGTATTATTAATGGATGATTTGGTCAATGTTGCGCTTCTACCTTTAAAAATTGTTGATAAAGAAAAAATATCTGCTGAAATTAAAATTCATGGTGGAGGAGCTTCAGGTCAATCAGGGGCTATTTCACTAGGTATTGCAAGAGCATTATGTGAGATGGATAAAGAATTAAGACCAAAACTTAAATCTCATGGATTACTTACTAGAGACTCAAGGGTCAAAGAGAGTAAGAAGTATGGTTTGAAGAAAGCTAGAAAAGCTCCTCAATACACAAAGAGATAGAATTATATTATAGATAGAATTCTTGGTTTTTTTGCAATATCGTCTATAATCTGGACTTTCTTGTTTGGATAAAAACTTTCAGCTAGTTTTTTAGATTCATGCTTAATATTTTCATCAATTTCAATGATTATTTGTAAAGCATTATTTTTGTTGATATTTTTTTCCCATTCAAAAATTTTGTTTATGATTTTTAGTCCATCAACTCCACCATCTAAGGCATATTTAGGTTCTTTCAAGACTTCTGTTTGTAAATTTTTTAATATTGATTGCTTCAGATATGGAGGATTGCTAATAACAAAATCTATATTATCTATTTTGCAAGTTTCAATTTTATCAAGAAAAAATTGAATGAAAACATTTTTTATATCAGCATTTTTTTTTGCTACTTCAATTGCTCCCTGGCTTTTATCAATAGTAAGTAAATTAGAATGAGGATATTTCTTTTTACATATTATTGAAATAACACCACTTCCAGTCCCAATATCTAAAATATTTCTATTCTTCATAGATTCTTTGCTATTCAAAGAAAAGAAATATTCAATTAATTCTTCCGTCTCTTGCCGAGGTATTAGCACATTTTTATTTACAAAGAATTTTTCATTAAAAAAATATTTTTCATTTATTAAGTAAGCTAAAGGATAACCATTTATTCTTTTTTCAAGAAGCTTATTTATAGTTCTATTTTCTTCATTTGATATCTCTAAATCGTTTTCAATTATAGCTTTTTGGTTATTGATTCCTAGTGAAAATGAAATCATGGAAATTGCTTCAAATTGTGAATCTAGAATGTTGTTATCATTCAATAAAGTTATAATTTTTTTCTTGATTTCACCAATTGTGATCATTTAGAAGGATTTTGTGACAACATTTTTTGAGCCTGCTCATTTTTCATTAAGGGTCCTATAAGCTCATCTATTAAGCCATCCATAAATTCTGATAAATTATGTACAGTTACATTTATTCTATGGTCTGTAATTCTACTTTGAGGATAATTATATGTTCTAACTTTTTCAGACCTTCCACCTGAACCAACTTGAGATTTTCTAGCTTTTGAAATTTCATCTTGTTGTTTTTGTAATTCTAAATCCCATAATTTTGACTTAAGTATTTCCATCGCTTGCATTTTATTTTGAAGCTGGGATCTTTCATTTTGACATGCTACAACAATCCCAGAAGGGTTATGAGTTAATCTTATAGCGGTCGCCACTTTGTTGACATTTTGCCCTCCTGCTCCACCTGAATGAAAAACATCTGTTCTTATATCATCATCTTTGATTTCTATATCTATTTCCTCTGATTTTGGCAATACTGCAACAGTTGCAGTGGAAGTATGAATTCTACCTTGAGATTCTGTCTTTGGAACTCTTTGAACTCTATGAACCCCACTTTCATGCTTTAGTTTTGAAAAAGTCCCCTCTCCTGATATTTCTAGAACAACTTCTTTGATACCCCCAAATTCACTATAATTAGAACTTAGTATTTTTAATTTCCATTTATTATTTTCAGAATATCTTGTATACATTCTTAAAAGATCATTTCCAAAAATAGCTGCTTCATCTCCGCCAGTTCCAGCTCTAATTTCAACTATAGCATCAGCTTCGTCAGTAGCATCTTTTGGAATTAGTTCTTTATTCAACTCACTGAACAGTATTTCTAAATTTTTGCTTAAAGTATCATTTTCTAATTTCGCTAACTCAGAGATTTCATTGTCTTCTGAATCCATCATCTCTTTTGTTTCTTCTAATTCAATAGATGTTTTATTGTACTCATCCCATAACTTATTTATTTTTTCTAAATTTTTATATTCTTTAGAAAGTTTTTTCATTTCTGACTGATTAGAAACAATTTCTTGTTTAGTCATAAGGACCTCGATTTCTCCAAACCGATTTTTTATTTCATCTAATCTATTTAATATCCAATCTTCCATTTATACCTCAGAAATAATTAGGCTTTTGATTTTTTCCATATCATTATTTTTAATTTGTATTTGATCTTTTTTTGAATTTAGAAACTTTATTGTAAGTAAATCATTATTTATTTCATCTTTTCCTAAAATAATTGAAATTTTTGAATTCATATTATTTGCAAATCTAAGTTGACCTTTCATAGATCTTCTAGGTGCAATAATAGTTTTTAATTGATTATTTCTTAATAAATCAGAAAGTTTCTCTGCATTAATTCTAAAATTATCATCTAATACTACTATGACTATATCAAGATCGCTTTTGCTGTTAATTTCAACTTTTTTTAATTCATTAACAATTCTTTCAATACCCATTGCAAATCCTACGGCAGGAGTATCAGGACCTCCAAGGATTTTGATTAATGGATCATATCTGCCGCCTCCTAATAGTACACCTTGGGGTCCAGAAGAATCACTAACATATTCAAAAACAGTTTTATTATAATAATCTAAACCTCTAACTAATTTGTCATTTATTCTGAACTTGAAATCTTCATCTGATTTACTTAATTCTTCTAAATTATTAATTACATTTTCATGGTGAATTTTACTTTCATTTGATATGTAATCTAATGTTTTTGGAGCATCTTGAGATATTTTTATTGTTATCTCTTCTTTTGAATCTAATAATCTTAAAGGTGCTCTATCAAATCTGAGTTTATCTACTTTTGGTAAGTCGTTTATATATTTAGAAAAATATTCTTTTAATTTTGATGAATATACTTCTCTATCTTCCTTATTACCTAATGAGTTAATATTTAGTTCAGTATTTGGAATTTTAAATCTCTTGATTATATTCCATGCTAATTTTATGACCTCAAAATCATTATCAAATGAGCTATCTCCAATACATTCAATTCCAAATTGATGAAATTGTCTGTATCTTCCTGACTGAGGCCTTTCATATCGAAACATAGGCCCGTAATAGAAGAGCCTTGAAGGAAGGGTTTCATTATGTAATCCATTTTCAATAAATGCTCTACAAACACCAGCAGTATTTTCAGGTCTTAGGCTAACATTGTCTCCACCTTTATCAGTAAATGTATACATTTCTTTTTCAACTATATCTGTATCTTCACCAACAGTTCTTTCAAATATTTTTGAATCTTCAAATATAGGGGTTTCTATATATCTGTAACCAAATGATTTTGAAACTGAAAAACATTGTTCCTGAACATAATTCCAAAGATTTTCATCTTTTGGAAGAATGTCTACTGTTCCTCTTTGAGCTTTATATTCCAAATTTACGAACCTAATCCAGATAGCTGATAGCTTTTACCTTCTGTTTTAATGGTTGGAGCATATATTAAAGTTGCATCATGCATTGAAATAATGTCTTCTGCTCCGATCATTCCCATGCATACTCTCAACGCTCCCACTAAGTTTCTTGTCCCATCTGTTTTTGAAGATGGTCCAAATAATAATTCTTTTATACTATATTCTTGATTATTTACTATTCTTGTTCCTCTTGGAAGAGATCCATGTGGAGTTGCCATTCCCCAATGATTTCCTTTTGCTGGAGACTCAAATGTTTTTGAGAATGGAGATCCAATCATCACAGTATCAGCTCCTGCAACAAAAGATTTGCATAATTCACCACCTGTTCTGATCCCGCCATCGGTAATTATAGAAACGTATCTACCTGTCAATTTGAAGTAATCATCTCTAGCGCTTGAACATTCGAGAGTTGCTGAAATTTGTGGGACACCAACACCTAGAACTTCTCTACTTGTACATGCTGAACCTGGTCCTACGCCTACTAAAATACCATGAACACCTTGTTCCATTAGCTCTCTGGTGACATTATAAGTTACTGTATTTCCAACAATAATAGGAACATTTAGGGACTCGACTAATTTTGATAGAATTAGACCTTCTAAGCTTTTTGAATTATGTCTAGCAGTTGTTACGGTTGACTGAACAACAACAGCATCGCATCCAGCTTCAACTGCAATAGGAGCAAATCTTTTAGTAGAGGCAGGAATAAATGAAGCAAAGCACTTGCCTCCTGATTCTTTAATCTTTTTTACTACTTCTCCAATTAAATTTTCTTTCATTGGAGCATTGTAAATTTTTTGTAAAAGAGAAGTTACATCTTTTTGAGGAGTAGATATGATTTCTTGGTATATTTCTTCAGTGTCTTCATATCTGACGTGTATTCCGTCTAAATTTATGACACCTGCTGCTCCTAGACTTGATAATTCTTGTGCAAAATTAGGATCTACTACGCTATCCATTGCTGAAGCAAGTACTGGAACATCAAGTTCTAATTCGCCTATTTTTGTTTTAGTTTCTACTAATTCAGGATTTAGAGTTATTTCTCCAGGGACTATAGCTACATCATCGTATCCATAAGTTTGTTCTATTTTTTTCAAATCATTCTCCCATTAATTTACTTAAATCCTGTCTAATCTGTTCTAGATAATTTTCATAAGTATTGTTTTGATATTGTAATATTTTATTTGATTTTTTTGATTCATACCACGAAAAATGCCCTTCGTCTTTTTGATAAATTGCATTTTCCATACCAACTTCTAAAATTTCAAAATAATCTTTCACATATTTTTCCCCAGTTATTTGCCATGTTTCACCTCCGGAAATATTAAATATTTTATTATAGGATTCTTCGTTTCCTACTGAGTTACATATTGAAGTTACTACATCATCCCTATGAACGAATTCTATATGTTGATTAGGTAAAAATGGCCATTCTGATGGTGGCTCTTGAAAAATTGGTATAGAAACTCCAGAAATTCTTAAGATAGTAGTTTTTACAGAAGATGTGTCAACTAAAACTTCACTATCATATTTGGTTTGAGCGTAATTATCATCTGGATTAACTGATGAACTTATATCAATTAGTGTATTATTAGTATTTTTTCCATACACACTTACAGATGAACTAAAAATCAAATGTACATTTGGATTTATTTTTTTAATTTTTTCTAAAAGATTGTTAGTTCCATCAACATTCACTCTTTTAGTAAGCTCTAGATTTGTATTTGCAGTAGGAGGTAAAATTGCAGCTAAATGTATTATAGTATCAATGTTTTTAAGAGCATCTATTACAGATTCATCATTTAAGTCGCCTTTAAATATTTTAGTTTTTAAAGATTCGAATCCATCATAATTTGCTGAAGGGATATCAAATATATTAACAAAATGGCCTTTGCTAATAAGACTTTCAGCCACTAGCCGTCCCATGCTGCCAGCGCCACCTGTAACTAAAATATTACTCACTAGGTTAAGACTGTGCCTGGAGCATCAGCTTTATCGTCTATTTCTTGAATGACAGTTTCAATTTCATTCATATTTGTATCATTTGGATCTGAAATCATTTTTTCAGTAGCCTTGAATAACTTATTTGCTGAAGGCAGTCCTGCTAAAGACTGAAAAAAGAATTTGTCTTTTTGTACATCTAACCTACTTAGCCCGTCATTACATCTTTCTGAGAAGTCTACATTATTAGATAATTCTTTAATATTTTGCATTGCTTTTTCTAACAAATCTTGAGCTCTTCCCATTTTTTTCTCCTATGATTTTTAATCTTTTTTTACTTTTGAATCTTTAGATGACTTACCATTATTTGAACCATTATCCTTAGGGTGATAACTAGGGTCATCGTCTCCAGGATGCCATCCTCCATCTCCATGATAAGCAGCATCTTGATGTGAATGAGGATCTACCGTTATGTTGTCACCCTTCACTGCATCAATATCTACTTTATCAAGTCTTTTGTAACCACGTCCATCATGTCTATCAAATGGAAAAGGTTGAAATTTTTCAAACATTTTTGCAAATCTAACTTTAGTTGGTCTTGGATCAGGTGGGAATGCAAATCTATCTCTCCCTAGCGGTTGAGCATGAACTATTTCATGATCTCTACTTCCCAAACCATTTACTACTGCAGTATTTATTGTTGTTTGTTCACTTAATCCTTCAATTGCTCCTCCGCCCAAATCAAATTTTCTTTCTCCTGGTGCGTCAATTCCCATTTCTTCTGCAAGAGATCCAGGTGTTCCAGGTGCATGCATAGCAGCGTTAACACAAGCTTGATCTATAGCAACAGGGTCTTTAGATGCAAAAACTCCTAAGTGAGGAACTAAAGGAAGATCAGAGAAACCTGCACAATCACATTTTGGAGAGACATCAACTGCTACATTTATAAAACCTATATTTTCTTTCCCTACTGCTTTTATTACACCTAAAGCTGCGTCAGCAATAGCAATATCAGTAGCATCAAAGTTTGCTAAATTAGGCTCAAAGATTCCTCTAGGATTCATCCAGCTCCCACAACCTAAGCAATTAATACATTTTTCTCTTTCCCATAATAATTTATCGTCATCAGTTACTTGAAATAATCCCAATGGGCAACAATTTTCTAATAATTCCCAATCAGGATCAGCTTCTTTTCCTTTAAAATTTTCTGGATGAAAAACGGTTGAATCTCCAATTCCATATTCTGGATGACGCCCCATGTGAACGTTGAATTTACCCCTTTTTGATTGACATCCAATTCCAAGATTTTTTAAAGCACCACCTATTACACCCATCCCATGTCCCTTAAAGTGAGTTAATACTATTACTTTATCTGCTGCTGCAATAGCTTGAGCTATATATGCCTCCTTCAATAAGTAACCTTCAGGCACATCAACCCTGTAATCACTTGTTCCAACATATCCATCTGCAGATATAAAAGGGCACCCCAGAGTTGCTGATGAGAATCCATTTCTTTCAGCGGTTTCAATTAAATCTAACTCAGTAACTCTTGATCCCCATGTTCCATAAGTTTGAGTTGTTGTGTCGCATGCGAATGGCCTTCCACCTAGTTGCTTTATTTTATCTGCAATTGCTCTAACATATGCAGGTCTAATATAAGCACTAGATCCTAATTCGCCACAATGCATTTTGATAGCGACGACATCACCTTCATTTATCATTTTGTCAAAACCTGCAGCCTCGAAAACTGTCACAGTTTTGTTAATCAAGCTAGTGTCAGGTGATTCACTCCTAGCATCCATAAAATATACATTAGGTTTTTCCATCTTATTCCTCTTCTTCTCAATATCTGAAACTTACAATAAACTCCTGATTTATTATGTAAATTTCTATATATTTATCATAATCCCATTAAAATAACATCCAAAATATAACTTTATTGAATGAAATAATTTAAAAAATTCGCTAATATTCTGCTAAATGATTACAAAAATTTCTAATTTAGAAGACAAGTTGAAAAAAACACTTTTTGAAATGAAAAGTGTAATAGTTGCATATTCTGGAGGTGTAGATTCATCTTATTTAATGGATGTTGCAAACGAAACCTTAGGCAAAAATGCGTTAGCAGTTATGTCATTTTCACCTAGTGTTGCGCAAGATGACAGAGATGATGCTATAAAGCTAGCAAAATCCAAAGGATGGAATTATAAAATAGTTGAAACAAAAGAAATGGAAGATGAAAATTACGTTAAGAATGATGTAAATAGATGTTTCTTTTGTAAAAATGAACTTTATAGTACTTTAGTTGAAATTTCCGATGATCTAGATTTTGAATGGGTGGTAAATGGTTCGAATTTAGATGATAAAGGTGATTATCGACCTGGAATGAAAGCAGCTAATCTTCATAAAGTTAGATCACCATTAATTGAAAATGATTTTACAAAAGAAGATATAAGAAAATTTGCTAGTAAAAGAAATTTAGAAACTTGGGATCGCCCAGCATCTCCATGTCTTTCATCTAGACTGCCTTATGGAACCAAAGTGACTATTGAAGCACTTCTTATGGTATCAAAATCTGAAAAATATTTAAGATCATTAGGATTTAAGATAGTTCGAGTAAGGCATTATGAATCAAAAGCATTAATAGAAATCCCTAAAGATGATTTTAATAAATTTAAGAGTAAATATAATGAAATATCTAAAGAATTATTAAAATATGGATATAAAGAAATTGAATTAGAAAATAAAGGATTTAGATCTGGAAGCCTAAATATTAAGGCTGGAATTATAAATAAAAACTAAAGGGATTATAAAATATGGATTTGCAAATTTCTGGAAAAGTTGCTTTGATTACAGGCTCTAATAGAGGAATAGGAAAAGCATCAGCAATAACTTTAGCTAAAGAAGGAGTAAACATAGCTCTATTAGCTAGAAATGAAGACTTGTTGCTCCAAACAAAAAATGAGATCTCAAATATTTCTCCAGAAGTAAAAGTTGATTATTTTATATGTGATACTAAGAATAATAATGAAGTTCAAAAAACAGTGAAAGATATTGAAAAAGCTTTTGGCACAATTGATATTTTAGTTAATTGCGCAGCTGCACTTCCAGAGGATAGTACTTTAGAAAATTTTGATGATAAAAAACTATTCGAACAAATAGAAGTTAAAGTTGCAGGTTATATTAGGTGTGCAAAAAGTGTAGCTCCAATAATGAAAAAAAATGGTTGGGGAAGAATTATTAATATTAGTGGTATGAATGCCAGATCGTCTGCAAATCTTATAGGATCCATGAGAAATATTTCTGTTAGCTCATTGACAAAAAATCTTGCTGATAACCTTGGTGAATACGGTATAAACGTTAATGTTATTCATCCGGGACTAACTTATACAGAAAGAAGTGATGAAAAAATTGAAGAATTATCAAAAAAAGAAAATATTTCAATTGATGATGCAAAAAAGAAGATGTTGTCTAACAATTCAATAAATACAGTTATTACTGCATATGATATTGCTAACATAGTTGCTTTCTTGTCGTCACCAATATCTAAATCAATAAATGGAGAACCAATTCCGGCTGGAGGGGGATGGAAAGGAGCTGTTTACTACTAATTATTATGAAAATAAGAAGAAATATTTCAAAAGAAAGGCTTTATCAGGGAAAAGCTGTTTCATGTATTGCTGCTTGGGGATATTCTGGTCCAGATCATATTGAAAGATTAGGGCCTTTGAAGCCTCATGGAGTTTTCTTGGAAGGAGAGCATGGAAATGTTGATCCTCCAAATATCTCAAATTTTACAAGAGCCTGTGACATTATAGGAGCAACTCCAATAGTAAGGATTAATCAAAATGATCAAGGAGTTATTTATAGAACATTAGACTTAGGAGCATTAGGAATAGTTGTTCCACACGTAAATAATAAAGAAGAAGCTGAAAACGTTGTTGAAGGAGGGAAATTTTATCCATTAGGCAAAAGAGGATCTTTCACCAGTAGGCAAGGCATTGGAATAGAAAATTATCATGATTTAGCTAATGATCAAACAATGTTAATCGTTCTTTTAGAAGATATTATTGCAGTAGAAAATTTAGACTCTATCCTTGATGTTGACTATATTGATGTATTTATGGTTCCATCAGGAGATTTGGCCCAATCAATGGGGCTTCCAGGTCAAGCAAACCATCCAGATGTTCAAAAAGTAGTTGATGAAACAATGAGAAGAATAACAAAAAGAGGAAAAATTACAGGTGCTATTGCTAATAAAGATAATGTTAAACATCAATATGATAATGGCGCTAGGTTTTTCCTATGTGATCCTAGGCCCTATATGTCTGAAGGATTTCAAAAGTATCAAGAATTTGCTAGAAAGAATGTAAAATAATGGAAATTAGAAAGAACAGAATAAAGCAAAGATTAAGAGATGGTAAACACGTAATTGCAATAGAAAATTTAAATGACGCTGATACAGTAGAGCAATTTGCCCCAAATGATCCTCACTGTTTCTGGTTTGAAGGAGAACATTTTATTGTAAATCCTCAAAATATAGGTGATTTGACAAGAGCATCAGATCTTATCAATGCAACCTCTATAGTTAGAGTTCCAAGGCCTGAATATCAGCTTATTTACCACGCATTTGATTTGGGAGCACAAGGAGTTGCTGTCCCTCATGTGAAAACTAAAGCAGATGCTGAATTAGTTGTAAAAGCTGCAAAATTTGCACCTATAGGTCAAAGAGGCATGTTCACTAGCAGACAAGGGATAGGTGTAGATAATTATTTTAGAAAAGCTAATGATGAAACCTTTGTTTTGGTCTTTATTGAAGATTTAGAAGCTATAGAAAATTTAGATGAAATTTTAGAGGTAGATAATATAGATGTTTTTTTTGTAGGACCAGGAGATCTTTCTCAGGAACTTGGCCATATTGGAGAACAAAATCATCCAGAGGTAGATAAATTAGTTCAAGAAACAATTCATAGAATAACTAAAAAAGGAAGAGTTGCGGGTACGGTAGCAAATATAGGTAGTTATGAGTGGGCAATGCAAACTGGAGCTAGATTTTTCTTATCTGGAGCCTTAGACTGGATAAATTATGGATTTAATGAGTTTAATGAATTTCTAGCTAAAGTTGAAAATTAGTTATTTCTTAGTAGTATAAAAATCAAAAGATATTGTTGTATTTCCCGTTGGAGTTATTGATACAAAAGTTATTTCCGAAATAGAGTTTCTATTTTGAGAAACTTTTAGAATAGTATAGTTTTGTGGATCAGTTTTAATAGCAATTTCATCCAATAAGTCATCATTTCTATTTGAATCAACAATTGGAGACATATAAGCTGGTACACCTACAGTGGTAACTTGTCCTAAATCTGTAAGATTTACTGTGAAGGTATGCCTGACAAGTTCATAACCTAAATCTCCAGGTGGCAAAGGTGTAGGTGTAGGTGTTGGGGTCCATGTAGCAGCTGGCTTTGGTGTAGGAGTTGGAGTCCATGTAGCAGCTGGAGTAGGAGTAGGGGTTACCAAGACTCCATCTTGAAAATATTCCCAAAGGATTGGAGTTGGAGTAGGTGTAGGTGTTGGGGTCCATGTAGCAGCTGGCTTTGGTGTAGGAGTTGGAGTCCAAGTTGCATCAGCTATTGGAGTGGGAGTAGGGGTCCAAGTTGGGACAGATAAAGGTACTGGAGTAGGAGTCCAAGTTGGCATGGATAAAGGTACTGGAGTAGGAGTCCAAGTTGGCTCTGGATTATAAGTAGCATCTAAGTAAACTATTTTTTCTTTTTCTACTACTTTAGTTACTTCTACAGTTACAGTTTCAATGATCTTAACTGTTTCTGGTATTGTAATTGGTTCTTCTTCTTTTCCACAGCTGTAAATCAGAATTAAAAAAATTAGTAATAAAGTTTTTTTCATATGTTTTAAAAATAATAACCTTGAGAAATTTTCTCAAGGTTATTATTACTTATTTTGTTCTATTAGCGCATCCTTATGGGAACATAGGAGGCGGTGGTCCTGGCGGTGGCGCGCTAGGAGGCGGAGGACTATAAGCCGGCTCCGGTGGAGGCGGTGGTGCCTCATAAACTGGCTCAGGTGGAGGCGGGGCCTCATAAACTGGCTCAGGTGGAGGCGGGGTATATGTATCCGCAGGTGGTGTATATGTATCTGCAGGAGGAGGTGCCATATCTCCACCAGGAGCAGGGTTATTAGGAGGAGGTGCCATATCTCCACCAGGCATTCCAGCAGCAGGGTTACCAGGAGGAGGTGCCACATCTCCACCAGGTGTAGCTCCAGCAGCAGGATCACCCATTCCAGGCATTCCAGCAGCAGGGT
>CETH01157099.1_pt1 | contig 25809 bp, 24 predicted proteins | sample 361461 | NCBI WGS metagenome assembly CETH01 (sample SAMEA2622695, study PRJEB7988) | marine metagenome | isolation source: saline water (ENVO:00002010), including
TTAAATATAGCTGTCGACACGCCTGTGTCACAGATTTTTGACTATTATCTTCCCAAAGATTCAGACCAAATACCCAAAATTGGTCAAAGGGTTTTGGTTCCTTTTGGAAGAAGAAAGGTTATCGGTTTTATTCATGGATTATCAGATGAAAGCTCTTTGCCAAAAAGTAAGATTAAATGTTGTAACTCGATAATCGACGAGGATCCTTTAATCAACAAAGAGGCCCACGACCTAATTTCATGGTGTAAAAATTACTACCATTACCCTCTCGGGAAAACCTATGCAACAGCTGTTCCAAAATATCTAAGATCAGGAAAAACTCCGGCCATAGAAAGTATGGTTTTTCACAAGTCTTGTGGGGAAAGAAAATTAACCACTCACCAAAAAAAAGCTTTTGATAGCTGCATTGAGTTGCTCAAAAAACCTAGTCCTGTTCTTCTTAATGGTGTTACAGGCAGTGGTAAAACAGAAATATATTTGCAGCTGATGCAAAAAGCGCTTGATAAAAAGCAACAAGTTCTTTTTTTGGTCCCTGAGATTGGGTTGACGCCTCAATTATTTGATGCAATAAGCTCAAGGTTTGGTAATTGTGTTGGCTTAATCCACTCATCAACATCAGAGAAATCAAAGGCAGAGGCATGGCTTTCTGCGAGAGAAAACAAGCTTTCTATCATATTGGGTACGCGTTCCTCTATATTTGTTCCTTTTAGTACTCTTGGACTAATAGTCATTGATGAAGAGCATGATGAATCTTACAAACAACAATCTGGGCTAATGTACTCTGCTAGAGATCTTGCTGTGTTGAGAGCAAAAAAATTGGGTTGTGGTCTGATTCTAGGATCTGCAACACCTTCCTATGAGAGCCTATTGAATGTTGAAAATGGAAAATATAATGAAGTCCAGCTGGATAAAAGGGTTTTTTCCAATAAACCGCCAGAGAAAAGGCTTGTCAATCTGAATATTAGCCCTTCTAACAAAGGGCTCAGTGCCCCTTTACTAAAAGCCATCTCTCACACTTTAAAAAAGGGCGAACAATCACTTCTCTTTATAAACCGAAGAGGCTACTCACCTATAAGCATGTGTGAGGAATGTGGCAAAATAGATGAGTGTCCGAAGTGTGAAAGCAACTTGGTATACTACAGGTTCTCATCAAAGCTTAAATGCCATCATTGTTCCCACCAAGAAGAAATCAAAGAAGCATGTTCACTTTGTGAAGGTAAAAAAATTACTATTGGGCATGGAACCGAAAAAATTGAAGAAGAACTAGAGGCTAAATTTCCAAAAGAGATGATCGTCAGAATTGATCGAGATACGACTAGAAGCAATAAAAAAAGAGAAGAGGTATTTGGTCATGCAAAGTCTGGTGCAGCGAAAATTTTAGTTGGGACTCAGATGCTAACAAAAGGGCATGATTTTCCAAATCTATCTCTTGTTGCCTTTGTGCATGTTGACCAAGGCCTTTTTGGGAGTGGTTTTAGAAGTAGCGAGCGTTTTGCTCAGCAGTACTACCAAGCATCTGGAAGATGTGGAAGAAGAGATAAACAGGGTCTGGTATTGCTCCAAACGCATAATCCAGAGAACGAATCACTGAAGGCTCTTCTTAATGATAGTTATAGAGAGTTCTATAAAAAAAATAAAGAGGACAGAAAACGCCTTGGGTGGCCTCCATATACTTATTCTATTTTAATTAGAGCTGAATCGCAGAATGAAAGGAATGTATTTATTTTTTTAGATGCTATTGCTGAATTCATAGAAAAATCTCAAGATCAAAAGCTGATAATGCTTCTTGGCCCTATTCAATCTCCAATTGGAAAAATCCGAGGAAAAAAAAGGGGGCAGTTAATGCTTAAAAGCAAGAACAGAAAAAAATTACACGAGATGGGCGGACGATTGTTAAGCTTTGTTGATACAAAAAAACTTGGAACAAAAGTAAAATGGTCAATTGATGTGGACCCTACTGATCACTCATGAAGACAGAAGATAAAATAAAAGATCTGATTATTGATGCGTTGGCTAAAAGCCATGGTATGAAAAAGGATGAGATAAACGAAGTTGGTCTCGAGCTTTCTAGAAACAAAAATAACGAGCATGGAGACTTTTCAAGCAATATTGCTTTGAAGTTATCAGGAAATTTGAAGCGCTCTCCGGTGGTTATTGCTGAAGAAATCATAAACTCAGTTCAAGCCTCAGATGAGATTGAAAGAACAGAGTTTGCAAAACCAGGCTTTATTAATTTCTATCTTTCGTCTGACAAAAAACATAGGGTTCTTGAAGAGATAATGAGCAAAGGAAGAGACTTTGGGTCGTCTTGTGTTTCAGAAAAGAAGAAGGTTCTTTTAGAGTTTGTCTCAGCAAATCCAACTGGGCCTCTTCATGTAGGGCATGGTCGCCATGCTGCTTTTGGTGATTCGTTGGCAAGATTGCTTAGAAAGTCTGGCCATGAGGTCTTTACAGAATACTATCTCAATGATGCGGGAAGGCAAATAGACATCCTTTGTGCGAGTGTGATGTTTGAGCTTCTTTTGCTAGAAGGGCAGAAGCTTGGCCAACTTGGCGGTCTTTATAAAGGTTCATATATTAAAGAGATTGCTGGAGCGCTCCGAGATGAAGGTATCGTGATCAATAAAAAAATATCGATCCCGAAAGCAAGCGGATCAGATGATAAAATTATCGATGCTCTCATATTGGAAATGAAGGATGTTGCTGGAAATCAGATTTTTCAGATGGTTTCAGACAAGACTGTGCTGCAGATGACTAAGTTGCTTAAAGATGATCTTTCAGACTTTAGGGTTAAACAAGATGGTTTTTATTCAGAAAAATCGCTCTTTTCTGAAGGCAGGATTGAAGAGGCTTGCGGGATCATTAAGAAAAATCGAAATGCTTATGAGAAAGATGGTGCGCTTTGGCTTGAATCAACAAAATATGGGGATGACAAGGATCGTGTGGTGATCAGAGAAGATGGAAGATCTACTTACTTTGCATCTGATATTGCTTACCACCATCACAAGAAGCTTAGAGGCTTTGACCTCTTAATCAATGTTCTAGGCTCAGATCACCACGGCTATGTTTCAAGACTTGAGGCAGGCCTTGCCTCAACTGGAAACAAACCTTCTGACCTGGAGGTGATTTTGATGCAGTTTGTCACCCTTTATAGAGGTAAGAAAAAAATTCAGATGTCTACTCGATCAGGGAACTTTGTTCCTATGAGAGACCTCTATTCAGAAGTTGGGGTTGATGCTGCTCGGTTTTTTTATGTGAGCAGATCTCATGATCAGCACTTAGACTTTGATCTAGAGCTTGCAACAAAACAAAACAATAATAACCCTGTTTACTATATCCAGTATGCGAATGCTCGGATAAAAAGCGTGATCAAAGAAAATGAAAAAAGGGGCTATTTATTTGATGAAGCTTTAGGAAAATCAAATCTTACAAAGCTTAAGCTACCCATTGAAGAAGATATCATTTCTCTTTTGGGCAAATACCCAGAAACCATTTTAAAAAGCTCTGACAGTAGAGCAGTAAACAAAATAGCAAACTATCTAAAGTCTTTATCGCAACTTTTTCATTCATATTATGGTTCAACAAAATTTGTATCTGGCGAAGATAGTATTAGAAATGCCAGATTACTTTTATTGCAGTGTGTATCCACGGTAATCGAGGACGGTCTAGACATCTTAGGTGTCTCTGCCCCCTCTAAGATGTAGTCTTTTTCTTCTTTTTTTTGTATTCAATATCAAGTGATTGAAGTTTTCGATACAGGTTTGTGCGCTCCATATCTACCCTTCTAGATAGCTCGCTTATTTTTCCTCCAACAAGTTCCAGCTGCCTAGTTAAATATGCTCTTTCAAAAAGTTTTTTGGCCTCCTTCATGCTCAAGGAAAGAATATTATTCTCTATCAAGATATTTCCGCCTGGACCCTGCAATGTAATAATTTCTTGTATTTCGTCCACATTGACTATTTCTTTGTCTCTTCTTGAGAGAAGCACTTGAACAAGATCTACTAATTGGCGAAGATTTCCTGGCCATTGGTATTTTGTAAGCATATTCTGAGCGGCCAAGCTAAACCTTCTATAATCATGCCCGTCTCTTTCAACAAAAAACTTAACCGTTTCATCCAGTATTTGAGGAACTTCTTTAAGTGAGCTTCTAAGCGGAGGAATGATTATTTCTGTTAAGCTCTCTTCGTCCATAAAATCAGCCTCTTCTTTTTCAGAAATGCCGATAAAAATTTTCGCAGTGTTCTTCTTTGCATAAATCATTATTCTGTGCCTAATGTTTGATTTCTCACCCTCAGAAAGTTTATTTATGTTCTCTATATAAACTACTGAATTATTTTCATTCTCTAACTCTTTATGAAAAGCATCGTTCTCTTCATTTTCAACAAACCCTTTTCTGTTGAAGTCAATTTTCAGGAACTCGCCCATATCGCTATATTTACTTAAATATAATGCTCTAGCCCATGCGCTCTTCTCTAATCCTTCTTCTGCTTGGAGCACAAAAATATTGTTTTGCTTACTAGGGGATTCAAATTCATCAAGAGTTTTTTTAAATGGTGGTGTGTTTTGTACCAAATGAGAAAAAACATCTTCTCCGATTAGATTCTGACTCAGCACCTCTTGTGCTGATGCGAGGAGCTTCTCGATTGATACTGGTTTTTCTATAAAGTCTTTTGCACCAAGCTTGGTTGCCTCAATGGCTGTTTCAATAGTCGCGTGACCTGAAATCATAATCACTGGAAAATCGGTTTCTGGTTGGTTTGTCCAGTCTTTCAACAAGCTAATGCCATCCTCCTCTGGCATCCAAATATCAAGAAATACCAAGTCTGGTTTTTTCTTATTCACCTCAACTCTTGCCTCCTCTGCGGAAGAGGCTGAAGAGGTCGAGTATCCCTCATCATTCAAGATCTCTTGTATGATTTTTCTGATTTCGAGCTCATCATCAACAATCAGTATGTGCTTTGCTGTGCTCACTAAATATTTCCTTGATTCTGTTTTATTGGTAGATAAATTTTTATGCTTGCTCCAACATTATTATTGCTTATGCTTATTTCCCCTTTATGTTCATCTATAATGCTTTTTACGATAGCCAACCCGAGTCCTTTGCCATGCTTTTTCGATGTTTGGTATGGCTCAAAAGCATTTTTGATAAGGCTTTCATCAAATCCTTGGCCATTATCTTTTATTGCTACTTCACAATAATTTGTTGTATTGATTTTTTTTATTTTTGTCTCAAAGGTAATTTTTGGGCTTTCAATTTCTTCACAGGCGTCAATCGCATTCAGTAAAAGATTATTTAATACTTGCTGGATCTTATTACGGTCTAGCTCAACCAGCTCAAGATTTCCTTTTTCAAAATAGATAGAAATATTTTCATGTTGCCTAGAAAAGAGCTGAATGCTTTCATTGATCAAATCATTTATATCTGTACTTGTGAAACTAAGCTTCTCGCGTTCTGCAAAATTGCTAAATGCGCTTACCAGGTCCCGAAGAACATCAACCTGAGAAATGATCGTTTTGGTTGAAGCGTCGATGAAATCTTTTTCTTCTGATGACCCTCTGAATCTTTTTTGAATTCTTTCGGCTGACAATTGTATAGGCGTCAGCGGGTTGTTAATTTCATGTGCCATTCTTTTGGCAACATCACTCCAGGCGGCTTCTTTCTGTGCAGCCATAAATGAGTTTACAAGAACCGTTATTTCGTCTTCTTCTGCGTAATCTTTGTTGTTAGTGAATCTTTTTTCTGAGTCTGTTTTTTTGTCTGTCTCCTTCTCTAGTGACTCAATTGGTTTTACCAGTCTATCTGCAAACTCAAATGAACCGTAGATTGCTAGGAGAAGAGCCAACATTACTACGATTCCTAAAGTCAATGCATAGCTATACTGAATTGGCGTTTTCATGAAGCTTAGCATTCCATATCTTGCATAGGTCTCTTCGACAGAATAGGCCATCATGCTAAGCTTAGGGTCAACACTATAAAGGGCCTGTAAATAAATTGGTTTTTCGTTTAAAGAGAAACTGATTACTGGAACCAATACCCTTATTAGATATCGATCATCTGTAGTGGAATCTAAGCTAGTCCATGATTGTTTGAGCGCTACTTGATTTATTTCAAAGCTGGTTGGCACTCTGACGGTCGCTTGATCAGCCTGGGAGGAACTGCTAGCTAATAACCTAAGATCTGAGTCAATCAAAGACAACTGGATCGCATTATTTTCTTTCCTCTGGAGCTCTAATGCCTCAGTTATGTTCTCCATTCCTTTTATTTGTATAGAAATGTTAGATGTGGCAAATAAGCCATCTTGAATTCTTTCGTCCAAGGCAGACCTTCCCAGCATCAAAGCGTCGCTTAAGCCCTTCTCAACATCTGCATCTGACCAAACACTGATGCCTTTATTCATAAAGTTGATCGCGAAAAAGAAAATAACAATTGCCGGAACAAGCGCTAAGCCAGAAAAAGCCAAGGCCATCCTAAACCTAAGCTTTGCCCCCAATTTTCTTTGTCTGTAATCTAGAAAAAGTTTTTTTGCGCTCAATGCAACAATTGGCAAAAGTGCTACGAAAGAAACCAGATTAACAGCAAGCAAAGAGACCTGTATTCTGTTTAGCTGACTTGGATCATCATCTGAAAAAAGAAGCGCAATCAATGAGGCAATGCTCAAAAATATAAGCACAGAAACAATTTTTCTTATGTTTAAGGAGCTCAGTCTAAAAGCTTCCATTCTATTACCTCAAATTCTGTGTCCAAGTTCTCTCTCCAGAAGGAGAGGGTTTTAATCCATTGTGATATTCCTTCAGCAGAAATGCCTGCTTGCATTATTACGCTATAGTTTTTTTCAATATCTAAAATTGAGTCGTCTACCAATGGAATGTTTTTAATCTCAGAAAGAAAGCTTTCAACCTCCTGTATGGATGAAAGCGTGACCTTTGTGCCGATATTTAGATTTGTTATTAGATATCTGCCCGTGAAGGCGTTCAGTCTGATTGAATAGGACTGATTTAATGTTCCAATATCACGGTCTATTCTCCAATTTCTTATGTCTACAATAGAAAAATCTAGTTGAAGCTTTAATGTAAGGCCTGAGTCTAGTGCTTCGACTTGCTGCTTTTCAAGCTTGAATGGTAGTTGGACATCGCTGAAATAAACTCCGTCTTTGACATAAGAGTTTCCCGATCCTACATTTGCGATGCCTTGCGAGCTTAGAAAAAATAAAAAGAACAGTGCCGGGGCATTTATTTTTGACCTTATAGTCATATAAATCGCCTACCCTCTAACCTGTTTCCTCTTGCAAAATCAGCTGCAAGCATTTCTTTTTTGCCTTCAGGCTGAATGCCTTTGAGTATGATCTTGCCTCCTTTGCACTTAACAATAACGCCCTTTTTATTGATATCTACTATTTGGCCTGGATCACTTCCGTCTTCATCTCCTATTATTGCTTCTGAATCCAATATTCTGAGGTATTTGTCATCAAGATAAGTGTGTGCAACTGGCCAAGGATAGTAAGCCTTTATTTTGCTATCTATAACTTCTGAGGTCTCGTTCCAGTCTACTCGTGCATCCTCTTTTTTTATGATTTTGCTCTGTGTCACAAGGCTTTCATCCTGCTGCTTTGGTTTTGCATCGCCTTCAAAAAAAGATGGAAGAAAACTCTCAATCATGTCTCCAGCTAGAAGTGCGAGTTTCTCTGACAAGTCTTTCGCATTTTCACCATTCACGCTAATTGATCGTTGTTCGTATACTGGTCCTGCATCAAGCTCTTCTGTCATCTGCATCAAGCTAACGCCTGTTATTTTATCTCCCTCAAGTATAGATGACTCTATTGGCGAGGGGCCCCTCCATCTAGGAAGAAGAGATGGGTGAATGTTTATATTGCCCATATGAAAGCATTCAAGAAGTTTTTCAGACATTACCCTTCCATAGGCACATGAAATAAGTAAGTCATATTTTTTTTCTTCTAGTTTTGCTAAAAAATCATTGTCGTTTGGTTTCTCGGGGGTAAGTATTTGAAGATTATCATGTAGTGCAAAATCTGCAAGTGGGTTGTTTTTTTGCTTCATCCCTCGGCCCTGTCTCTTGGGCGGTCTTGTTAGGACGCTGACATTTTTATATTTTAAATTTAATAATTTTTTAAGCGGCTGAACTGAGAAAGCATCAGAGCCTGCATAAACAATCTTTTTATTGGAGTGTTTATTCTCCAACATCAAACAACCCTCACAGTTGTTCCTTCTGTTGGCTGTTGGTTTTTTTTGTTTTTGGCAATTTTCTTTCTAAGCCTTTGTAGCTTAACGTCTGGCACATAATCAATAAAAAGCTTGCCGTCTAAGTGGTCTATTTCATGTTGAACGCATATTGATATCAGATCATTAAGCGCCTCTTCGTGCTTTTTTCCATTGAGATCCTGATACTTAAGTGTGATGTTTTCATATCGCTTGATTGTTGTTCTGATTTCAGGAACAGAAAGACATCCCTCGCTGCTATCAACAGAGCCTGCTGGCTCTTTTATTTCTGGGTTTACAAAAATACATGGGTTATCTCTATCCTCAGAAACATCTACAACTATAAGTCGAATTGTTTGGTTAACTTGAGGAGCAGCTAGTCCAATCCCGTTTGACTGGTACATGATTTCTAACATCTTGTCTGCCAATGTTTTCAGATCCTGGTTGAAGCTTTCAACAGGCATGGATAAGCGACGCAATCTTTCATCTGGAAATTGTAAAATTTCTAAGTTCTCAAACATGCAAAACACCATTAAATAAGGGGAAGTTATCTTATCATGATGTTGTTGTTTTTTTCCAAAAATAGCTTTTATTAGTGCTCGAAAAAATTTCATGAAAAATACATTGACCTCCTGTCCTTTTTGATTCATGCTCGATGTAACTTAATTGTTTTCTTTCGATGAACCAAAACATAAAAGAAGATTTTCTCGATATCCTCCTGTATCTTTTCGAATACTACTCTGAAGATCCTATCAGAGAGTCAGAAACATCCTTTGAGATTCGTGATCACCTCATAGGCGCAGGTTTTCAGGATGATGCTATTGATCATGCGATTGACTGGGTTGAGATTTTCAAAAGCTCAACAGAAACAACAATGCTTCATAGTCCAGGCAAGTCCTCAATAAGAATACTTAGCGATGATGAGAAAAGCTTGCTTGATACTGAATGCCAAAACTACATCACGCGTCTAGAGAAGTTTGGCCTCCTTACTCCTGAAAAGCGTGAATTATTGATCGATAAACTCACCTCAATAGGTTTTGAGCCTATGGACTTAGAGGTAGTAAAAGCATTGAGTATTTTGATGCTTTTTCAAGAGCCTTCGGTTGAAGTCAAGCTGCATGCTTACGAAAACGATGAAGCATTTGATTCGCCAAAAACATTGAATTAATAATTCTTTTGTATTTATAATCACTGCCTCACCAAACCTTGTTGTGATTATTTTTAATTCGTTATGAGCAAATTAGTCATCGTAGAATCGCCAGCTAAGGCAAAAACAATCCAGAAATATCTGGGTGATGGCTATGCTGTTTTGCCAACAATTGGTCACATCAGAGAGCTTCCAAAAAAAGATGCGATTGATCCGAGTAATGGTTATTCAATGAAATATATAGTGAGCCCGGGCAAGGAAGATGCGGTTAAAAAGATTAAAGGTGAGGCAAAAAATGTTGAGCAGGTCATCCTTGCAACAGACCCAGACAGAGAAGGCGAAGCCATTGCTTGGCATGTGGCAGATATCATTTCAAATTCTAGATTTGAACAACCAGATATTAAACGCGCTGTTTTTTATGAAATAAGTGAAAAAGCAGTCAAGGATGCTGTGGGCAACCCTGGTGAAATAGCCATGGACCTGGTTCAATCCCAAGAAACCAGAAGAGCTCTTGATCGGCACTTTGGTTTTACTTTGTCACCTTTGCTCTGGCGACTATTTCCTAGCAACAATCATTCTGCGGGAAGAGTTCAAAGCCCTGCATTAAGGATGATTGTAGAGCGTGAAAGAGAAATTGAGGCCTTTGATCCACAAGAGTACTGGACCATTTCAGCAAAACTAGAAAAAGATGGAGAATATGACGCCAAACTATCGGTTTTTAAAGAAGAGCCTGTAAAAAAGTTCACGTTTGACTCAACCAGGCTTGTCGAGGAGGCTAGCAAAGACCTGGAAGAACAGTGCCATAAAGGTCTTGTCGCAAAGTCTATCTCCAAAAAAAGCATTAAGCGCTCGCCAAGGGAGCCATTTAGAACATCTGTGCTACAACAACAAGCATCCAATAGGTTTGGTTTTACTCCAAAAAGAACCATGCAGATCGCACAATCGCTCTATGCACGTGAGGGCGGCGGACTAATCACATATATTAGAACAGACTCAATTGAAATCGATGAAGGAAAGGTCCCTGCTGTAAGGTCTCAGGTAGCGAGCATGTTTGGGGAAGAGTTTGTTCAGCCTAGAAACTATAAAAACAAGAAAGAGGCCAAGAACATCCAAGAGGCACATGGTGCGATAACTCCTGTTGATATAAGCCTTGTCCCAACTGATGCTAAAAAGATTCTAAAAGATGATGAATTCAAACTCTATCAGCTAATCTGGCAAAGAACTGTTGCGTCCCAGATGAAAGATGCAATCTTTGAAAGAACATCTATCGAGTTCGTTCCTACCGGCGATGAGAGCTTGGCTACATTTTCTTTTTCTGACCAAGAACTTGTTTTCAGCGGTTATTTAGAAGCGACACAGGAAGAGGTTACAAACAATAAGCCGCCTTTGATAAATGAAAACGATGCAATTGGATTTAAGCAGCTTACAAAAACCCAACATTTTACCGATCCTCCTCCTCGCTATAATGACGCGAGCATGATTAAGGCTCTTGAAGAAAAAGGTATTGGAAGGCCCTCAACATACGCCGACATACTTTCCAAGCTCACAGACAGAAAGTATATATGGCTAAAACAAAAAAGATACGAGCCATCAGATATGGGCCGCCTTGTAAGCAATTTCTTGAATGAGCGATTCGGCGGATATATCAGTGACGAGTTTACTTCTAATATGGAAAATAATTTGGATGAAATCTCAAACGGACAAAGGAGCAAACAAGATGTTTTGAATGCCTTTTGGTCACCTCTAATAGATACTGTTGATGAGGTCAGCAATGTGGTTACAAGAAGAGATGTTAACCCACAAAGACCGCTGGGTAATCACCCAGAAACAGGCCGCCCAGTATTTGCAAGAATGACAAAAAATGGTCCTGCAGTTCAGGTGGGTGACATGGAAAAAGATGAGAAACTTGAGTGGGCAGCTATAAAAGAGGGCCTGTCACTTTTTTCAATCAACCTTGAAACAGCTTGTGAACTTCTAAATAAACCAAGCGAGAATATTCTTGGTCACCACCCAGAGACCAATGAGCCGGTGATTGTTAGAGAAGCAAGATATGGTCCGACCGTTCAGCTTGGCTCAAAAGAAGATGGTAACAAGCCAAGATATGTGGGCTTACTTAAATCAGACTCGATTGAAGAAATGACTTTTGAAAGGGCTCTGGATTACTTAAGCCTTCCAAAAGAGTTGGGCACTGATCCTGAGTCTGGAGAAAAGATTCTTGTCACCATTGGTCCGTATGGCCCCTATTTTAAACGTGGCTCAAAAAACTTCAGAGGAAGAAAAGGCCTAGATCCTTTTTCTGTAGACCTCGAAGAAGCTCTTTCAAGCATAGCTAGCTCGAAAGGATCAGGAGCACTTAAAACCTTTGATGACAGCCCTGTTAAAATTGTCGATGGAAGATGGGGTGCCTATGTCACAGATGGCAAAAAGAATGCTTCGATACCAAAAGATAAGGATCCGGAAAGCATGGAGCTAAAAGATTGTCTCGATTTGTTAGAAAAGGCCCCTGCCAAAAAAAGAGGTAAGAGAAAATCAAAGAAAACAACCAAGTAGTCAGTGCTCTTGAGTCGGGCGGTGTGATCGCATACCCAACGGATACAGTTTATGGCCTGGGATGTGACCCAAGAAACAAATCAGCGGTAGAAAGACTTCTAGAAATCAAGAAAAGGCCTGTGGATATGGGTTTAATCTTGTTGGGTAGCTCCATAGATGGGGTTGAGGAATGGCTTGATATTAACAAGAAGCAAAAAGCGATCATTGAAAACGAAAATGCCGTACCAACAACCTATTTGGTTCCAAAAACAGAGCATGCTCCATACTGGGTTTCAGGAAAACATCCCTCCATCGCCATAAGGGTCTCAATAAAAAGCCCTGTTCCACTTTTACACTCTATTTTAGACTCGCCAATTGTTTCTACCAGTGCTAATTTTCATGGTGGTCCTGAGTTGAAATCCTTTTCGGAGGTTGAAAGCGTCCTTTCTGGCATTGTTGACTTTATACTCGAAGGAACTTCAGATGCAAACGCAAAACCTTCAAGAATTGTTGATATACTTACAAACGAAATAATTCGTGATTAGCGACACGCAAATAAGTGGATAGGTATGCGGTAATAGGAAACCCAATTGGGCACAGTAAGTCGCCTAAAATTCATCGCCTATTCGGTGAACAACTTGGTCATAACATTTCTTATGAGAAGCTAGAGGCAACAGAAAAGACATTTTCTGCTGTTGTTGAGGAGTTTTTTCGCTCTGGCGGCAGGGGTGTCAATGTGACCCTTCCCTTCAAAGGCTTAGCATATGAGTTTTCCGATGTGCTCGGTGCACAGGCAAAAAATTGTGGTGCTGTTAATACGCTTTCTTTTTCTGAGGATGGGCGCGTTTATGGGGAAAGCACAGATGGTATTGGGCTAACTAGAGACCTAAGTAACAACAATATTGCTATCGAAGGTCGTTCTATTCTTTTAATTGGGGCGGGCGGAACCACCAAGAGCATATTGCCTTCCATTATTGATATGAATCCTAAAAATATAACCTTAACCAATAGAACAGAGAAAAAAGCTGAGTCATTGAGAGATATTTTCCTCCATCTTTTCGAAATTGATTGTATTTCAGGTAAAAATATCGATAGAAATTATGATTTGGTTATAAACTCGACGTCTTCAGAGTTATCAAAAACCGTGCCCTCTATTAACACAATTGCAATAAAAGGAGCTGACTCATATGATGTCAATTATTCTTGGCAACCAACATTCTTTCAAAACTGGTCAGCTGAAAATGGCTCAAGGTCTGCCTTACAGGGATGGGGGATGCTCGCAGAACAGGCTGCGGAGTCTTTTTCTATCTGGAGGGGGATTCGCCCAGAAACAGTTGCTGTGATTAAACGTCTTCAGTCGGAAGTAGAAAACTAATTGCACCAAACATCGTAAACAGTGGAATAATTTGCCGCTTGTTGTGAGTAAAATGCGACGGCCTCATAGAGATCCTTGTTCTCACTATCCTTCTCTACCTCTTTCCAATAATAATCTACGATCATCAAAAGCTCAGCTATGCCGTCTTTGAGTTCAGCGCATTCTTGTTTGTTCATAAATGTTGTTTCGTTTTTATGCTCATCAGCACTCGCTGTTGGTATAACAAAACAAAACGTTGCAAAGATAATTAATTTTTTCACTGTGTTTCTCCTTATTCTCAGGCGCCTAAAAAAACCTCAAGGTCGTCATATCCGCCCACATGTTTTCCGTCGACTATGATCTGTGGAAATGTTCTCGCTCCTGGGAACTTTTCTAAAATGAATTGCATTTCAAAATCTTTACCCAGCTCTTGGTAATTAAACTCGATGTCTTTCTGAGAGCATAACATCTTTGCTTTTTCACAATGTATGCAATCAGTTTTTCCAAATATTTCTGCTTTCATGATTTCTTTTTTTGAGTTTTTTATGAGATAAATATAGATGTTTTTTAATAATATTTCATTACATTCATATACAAATGGTTTACATTCATTTTTATGAAGATTGCAAGCTGGAATGTCAATGGAATCAGAGCAAGAATTGATCATGTGGTTGCGTGGATCGAAGAAAACCAACCCGATGTACTAGCCCTACAAGAGACAAAAGTTGTGGATGATCTTTTTCCGTATGCTGCTTTTGAGTCTTTGTCCTATTCAGTTGAGGCCTTTGGTCAAAAATCATATAACGGTGTAGCCAACATAACAAAAAATAGTTCGTCCGATACAAAAAAGGGGATCAGAGGTTTTGACGACCCTCAAACAAGGGTAATTTCGACGACTCACGAGGACATTAGAGTTGTTAATGTATATGTTCCAAATGGTCAATCTGTCGGTTCAGATAAGTTTGAATACAAGCTTAGTTGGCTGGACCATTTGAAAAAAATGCTTCGCAATGATTTAAAAAAACATTCTAAGATGGTTATTCTTGGTGATTTCAATATCGCTCCCCGTGATGAAGATGTACATGATCCTGAAAAATGGAGAGATAAAATTTTATGTAGCGCTCAAGAACGAGTAATGTTTGAAGAAATCCTTTCTATGGGCTTTCACGATAGTTTTCGTTTATTTGAGAAAGGCGCTGGGTTTCACAGCTGGTGGGATTACAGAACTGCGGCATACACTAAGGAGCTTGGCCTGAGAATTGATTTGCTACTTGTCTCGAATGAGCTCAAGTCACTTTGTAAAAAAAGCTATATTGATGAAAAAACAAGGTGGCTTGAAAAGCCCTCAGACCATACGCCTGTGGTGATTGAGCTTGGCTGATTCTTCACAAGCATTGGTTAAGTTTTTCCACCAACAAATCTGCATGTTTTGTTTTAAAGGTCATTGGCGGTCTTAGCTTTATCACGTTGTTTTTAGGTCCTGTTTTGCCAACTAAAACCCCTTGATGCATCATCTCCTCCATTGCTTTTGTTGCCCTTGAAGGCTCATCAAGCTCAATGCCTATAAATAGACCTTTTCCTCTTATCTCGACAACGCTTTCCTTATCTTTTAAGGTACTCATAAGTTGTTTTTTCAGGTACCTCCCAACCTTTCCGGCATGCTCAACAAGATTCTCTTCTTCGATAATATCTAAAACAGAAAGGGCTGCAGCTGCAGACACGGGGTTCCCACCAAATGTATTAAAGTATGAATTGCCGTTATATGCTTGATCCAATGACTCAATTAGATCTTTGTGTGTAAGCAATGCAGAAACTGGGTGGCCGTTTCCCATTGGCTTACCCATTGTTACAATATCTGGAACCACCACATCGTCCTGATAGGCCCACATTTGATCGCCGAGTCTGCCAAAACCTGACTGAACCTCATCTGCAATAACAACCCCGCCAAAGCTTCTTATTACTTGGTAAATTTTTTTTAAAAAGCCCTTTGGTATCTCATAAATCCCGTCGCTGCTAAAAACACTATCAGCCATAAAACAAGCAACGCCATGTCCGCTATCAACAAGAGATTTTGATTCTTCTTTTAATCTTTCAATATAGTCACTTTCGTTCTCTAAAAAAATTCCGGGTCCTGGTATTGTTTTTACCCAGTCTTTTCTCAGCTCGTTTGGGCAATCTTCTGGGCTTAACTGAAAAATCTCTGTCGTGTTTCCATGATATGCGTTTGAAAGAACGATGCATCCTTGATTTTTTGTGTGAGCCTTTGCGAGCTGGACTGCCAGATCATTTGCTTCACTGCCTGAGCAACAGAAATAGGCTATATCTAAACCCTGTTCGGTGGTTGCAGCAAGCCTCTCTGCCAATATGACAATATTTTCGTGAAGATATCTAGTGTTTGTATTGAGTGTTTTGCTTTGTTCACTTATTGCTTTCGCTACTCTGGGATTGGCGTGTCCAACATGTGCCACATTGTTATAGACATCTAGAAACTTTTTGCCTTTGTCATCAATCAACCAAACATCTTCACCTTTGATTATGTGAAGTGGCTTTTCATAAAAATATTTGGAGCCATTTCCAAGGTGTTTCTTTCTCCTGCTTAATGTACTCATGTATTCACATCAGACTGACTTAGCCAAGCTGTTCCCAACTTTCTCAATCTCTTCTTCTTTTATGTCTTTGAATATAGCCCATGTGTATTCAATATTTCCAAGAATGTACTCCCTATTTTCTGGGTGCTTTCTTGACCTCCACTCGGATATGATTAGAGACATGGCAATTCTATTGTATGTCAACATCGGCAACAGCATGATCTCGCTCTCTGAAAGCTTGTTTTCATTGTGGTAACCCTGTAATAGGTCTTTTGATCCGCTAAAAAGTGATTCTGTCCTTATGGCTTCATATGCGCAAGCTACTGCGAGGTCATTGATCAGAGGTGCGTGAAGCATGTCTCCAAAATCTATCATTCCAACCACAGAGCTTGGCCCCTCTTTGGTGACCAAAACATTGTCTGGATTCATATCATTGTGAATTACTTGTTTTCTTTGTTTTGATAAAAGCTCCTTTGTGTTGTCTTGATAGTAGATAAGGGCACGCTCGGCCATTTTTCTTTTTTGCTCATCTTGTATGTTGTCCAAAAGGTCAAAAAGGTTTTCTGTTTGTGCAACATCCCAAAGCAGTCGGTGATTCTCATTGGGATGAGAAAAACCATCCAGGCCATTGCCAAGTTTTGCCAAAAAAGTACCCATAGACAGGTGCAGTTCTCTTGGATCTGGGATCTTTGCTCTTACATCGTCTAGAGGGATACCCTCTAAATAGCTCACTATTCTCACATAACAGTCTTCGCCGCCAACATCTTTTAGCATCAGGTATTCGCCATCAATATTTTTTTTCGCCTTTGGTAGGTTTAGGCTCGTTGTCTCCTGCAAGTAAAGAAGTGCTTCAATCTGAAATTCTAGGACACCTCTCTCTTCTTTGTGGTTTGAAATTTTAAGAATTGCTTTCTCTTCATTGGTTGAAATTAAGAAATTACGGTCCCTTTCGCTCACCAGAGGTGTGATGGTTGTGCTATTGTCCAGTTCCATCCAGCTCTTTGCCAGATCAATGGCTCTTTTACTATCACAAGCTGGTGCTGGATGCTCGAGCACTGGAAAAGAAAAGTTATTCTTCATGCTCTATCTCTTGCCAAATATCTTCTATCCACTGTTTTATTGTCAATGCTTCTTCCCATCGGTTTGATAATTCTAACTGGTTTGCATCTGTTATTGCATAGCTAGTTGGTGGTCCGAGCTCGCACAAAAACCTGGCTGTTGAGTCCTCTTTTTGACGTTTATACCATTGCTCCAATCCATACTTCCACCAACCTTTGAAAATAGATACCCATTCCTTGTGTTGTGGAAAGCCTATTTGGACTTGGATTTGCCCTCTCGATGCAACTCTGCCTTGAAAGCAATCTGATCTGTTGAGTATTGTTTGAATATATTTTTGATCTCGCTTGTTTATTGGCGTCCACATTTCTCTGTCCACTACGAAGTGTGACAAATCTGCTGTCAATCTCATTTCAGGAACCTCTTCGATCAGCTGAAGTGTGTAATAAAGATCATTCAATAGGCTATCTCTATGAGTCTCGAATAATATCTTTACCCCCTGTCTGTCAGCTTCCTCCATCCAATCGTAGACCAAGGGGATTGCATCTTTATAATTAATTGGCATAACGCCCCCAATTATGTTTACAAAGCATGCGTCAAATTCTTTGGCAAGCTTCAAGAGTGGCAAAAGATCTTCTTTAGCGTAGGGAAAAGCATTGACCATGCATCCCAAGCCATTCTCAAGAAAATAATGTCTTTTCTTCTGAAACTCTTCTATCTCATGTGCCGCTAAGTCGATAGTGGCTCCAGCAAACCCCCCTTCTTTTATTTTTTGAAAGTTATGCTCATCTGAAGGCTCTTCTTTGGTCGGATGTCTTTGCTCCATTCCCCAAAGGGACTGATAGACCTCGAGACTATGCATTCAGATACTCCTTAACGCCTGTTTCAATAAGAACTTTTTCCAGCTCCGAGTCTTGCGAAAGGGATTTGTAGTACTCCATAAGTAAATTGAATGATTTTGCATGGAACTTCTGCACGGAAGTTATTTTATGCTCAAAAGGTCTTCCTTTTAAATTTATTGAAACCTTGTCGTTGTTGTTTTTAACAGCCTCATTGTTTGCTATAACCCATGGCAAAAAAGTTTCGGAAACTTCTTCCATTATTAAAGGTAAAAGTGTTGGCTTTAGATCATGCCATGTTTCAAAATCGCCCATTTCTACTGGGTCTATCATCCTTTCAATCCAATCATTTAACTTGGGTACACGCTTTTGAATAAGTTCGCGTGCAGTGACATCATTATTGGCATTGTAAATATGCCCCCATAGAGCAAAATCTGCAATAGAGGGTCTGCTTCCAAATATGTATGGCCTTGCCTCTAGGTGTTTATCAAGAAGCTCTATTAAACTTTTGAATGATTCCTCTATTGATATCCTTGTAACCTCATTTGATCCAACCACCCAAAGCCTTTTTGACATCCTTGACTTGAATGCGTTGGTCGCTTTATTTAAGAAAAACGTTCTAAGCCAAACAATTTGCTGGATTGCTTGAGGGACATAAAGCTTTGCAAACCTTTTGCCTGCGGCATCCAGATTCTCTTCATAATACCACCTATAATGACACATATGTTTCACTGCCCACTCATCTGCATACTCTTCTAATAGTCTTGCTAAAAGAGACAGTGCAGGCTCTTCCGGAACAACTGGTTTTTTTATGAATTCTTTTTCCATCTTTAGAATAATAGGTGTTGAATCTTGCAACACCTCTCCATTTGGGCATAGGACTAATGGAATGATTTGAATTTTCGCCAACTTATTAAACGTTTTCTGAGTTTTTAGGTTTCTCTCTATCCATTCGTGTTCAATTTCTTTATATCTAAAATACGACCTTAGTTTCACAGAATAAGGTGAAAGCTCATTCCCATAGATTGAATATTTTTCTGTCATTGTTTCACTCTTTGATAACTTTTTCTGTTCTAAAAAATACAAAAAAGAACCATGTTGAGAGAGCTGAGAGCAAATGCCATGCTGCGTGAGGCTGAAACCAAGAATCTGGATAGCATAATAAATCTGACCATTGATTAAGCCATATTGTAAAAGCTGTAAAATAGGTCACAACGCCTAGATAAAACCATGGGTTATATGTTCTTTTAGTGTCTGGGGCTTGCTTTGAGAAAATTGCTGGCACCCAAAAAAGGATCGTCCACCAATATGTTTCTGGGTCCTGAAGAATCTCTGTTGGCATTATTCCAAAAGCAGCTGCAACCACAAACCCCACAAATCCTGATGCCCACCTAAATGTTGGAGACCAAAACCTATGCAAAGACTCAGAGATAACCCAAAGCCCGATTGAGAGGCCAAAAAGATCCAAGCCGATGCCAAGTCCGTCGCCAAAAATCCAGCGGGTAACGGCATAAGCAATCACCACCGAGATATAAACTTGCACAAAGCCTTTTTCACTCCATCCGCCCATGCATTTGAGATTATAGATCCAAGGAAAAACAATAAACATCACCATGCTAAGGTTATCTGCCCACTGTCCCCACTCGGTGTGTGTGCCATGCATCAGCATTGACCCTGGGCCTAAGTAAATAACTGCTGCGGCAAAAATACCAGATGTTTTATTCACGCCATAAAACCTTTGGTCATCTCTTGTTTGCTCATCAGACAAGACTTTAAACATAAGAAGGCCAGAGATCATGAACCCAAGATTGCTTAGCGCATTAGCTGGCTCTCTGAATATTCCATCCACTATTCTTTCGCACCATCTTGAAATGCCACCAATGGTAAGGCCTGGCTCAATAGATAGCATGTAACCCGTTGATGCGAGTAAAACATATCCAAATAAAAAAGTGATGCTGATAATAAACGCTGCATGAAAAGGGCTTAGTTTTAATTTATTCAATTGCCTTCTCCTAGTTTTACTAAAATGGATTCTTTTCCTTTGGGCATCAGGGGTTTTTACTTTAAGTATTTTTTTGTGTTTGCTTTTCCAAGCTCAACACCCCATTGGTCAAATGCGTTGATGTTCCAAAGAAGGCTATTAAGTATGGTTTTATTCTCCCATGTAGCAATTAGGTTGCCGACTGTCCTGGGTGAAATGCTTTCCATTTCTATGGTGGTGAAGCGCCTTTTGTTCACTTGCTTATGTGGTGCGATATTGGTTTTTGTTCCTTCTGATAAACTATGTGTTTGTCCTTGGTATTGTGCTGTATTGAGCTTCTTTTCGTTCTCTCTTGAGGCGAGAAAATATAGGTTCATGTCTTTTGTGCCCTGAAAGATTTGCTGGTAAAAAGAGTGTTGTGATACCGGGCCGTAACCGCCCCAAACGATTGGACCTGTTTGATAATCTATTTTATTCCCGTTTTGATCTACTCGTTTACCGTTTGACTCCATCTCAAGCTGTTGAGCGTACTTATAAAAACTTCTGAGTGGCCAATCATATGCGAGGATTGCTGTAGTTTCATTGTCCAAAATGTTGTTGTGTAGAATATCTTGGGCAGACATGTAAATGCTGGCAATGGTGTCTAGTGTTTTGTCGCCTAAAAGGTTTTCATCTGCTTCTCGACCCCCCAAATAGAACTCTTCTATAGCTTCTTCGCCCAACTGTATCAAGAAAAGCAGGTTGATTGGGGACCAAATCGAAAACCTGCCACCAGTTGCCTCGCTAAAGGTCAGTATATTTTTGCTCAAGACACCGAAGTCTTCTGCTCCACCCATGTTTGATGTGATTGCGTATGTGTTTTGCATGTGTGCTTTTTGGGTCACCCGCTCAAATGATTTTAATGTCTCTATAGTGGAAAAAGATTTTGATGCCAATATAAAGGCGCATGCTTCAAGGTTTAAGTCCTTTGTTTTAAATTCAGCCTCTAGTGGGTCACTTCCAGTTATAAAAATGATTTTTTTGTTTTTGTTATAGCAGAGCGCTTGTTGAATTAGCTCGGGGCCTAGTTGTGAGCCTCCGATACCAAAAAAGATGATTGCTTCATATTTTTGCTTATTGATATGTTCGCTCAGAGCTAACGCTTTCTCTTGTTCATCTAAAACCCTTTGCTCTTTAGTGATGTCATCTTTTCTGTAGCCAAAGTGGTCAACCTGTCTGTTTTCTGTTGTATTTGCTTGTTCTCCTGAATAAATTGCGGCAAACCTTTCAATGATTTTTGCTTCTTTTACATGCTCTATAAATGAATCAAGATAGGCTTCGGAGAATCGCTGACCACTAAAATCAAATGTTAGCCCCCCTGTTTTTTTTGTCGTCACGACATCGCCCGGTTCAGCGTATTTTTTATCATCAATTATGTTTTTAAATGGTGGCATCTTATTTTTTATTTTTAGGTTGTATCATTAGTTTAATCTTTTCTACAAAGTCTGGTCCAAGCAAAATGCTGCCCGCTATAAAAGCAATCCAGCTTAAACCATATAAAGCGGCCCCTATGCCGAACTTTTCTGCAACCGTCCATTCTGCGTCAGCTGCAATAAAGATCAGTAATGCATATACTAACCAAGAGCCAAAAAATAAAATGCTGCCAAGAACCTTCCTCATGCTCATTTCCAGTCTCTGAGGTTTGTTTGAATGTTTTCAATTGCCTCGGGAGTGATCTTGCTTTCTGCTTCGATTAGTTTTTTTCCCAACATAAATGTTTTTTGGTCGTTCACACATTCTACAGCAGTCAGTCTGCTGTCTTTAAAATGACATATTGAAAACTTGTAGTCATTTTTATTGCCCCTAGTCACCAATAAATCGCTCTCTTGTGAAAGCCCTGCAATTTGAATTTTTAAATCATATTGGTCTGACCAAAACCACGGGATTGATTTATAAGCAATTGGCGCCCCCATGATTGATGCAGAAACAATTGCAGCTTGATCAGTTGCATTTTGAACAGATTCCAGTCGATGGCTTGAGTCATACCTGGAAAAATAATAGTTTACACAATCGCCCGCAGCATAAATATTTTCATCATTAGTCAAGCAGTTCTCATCTACCAAAATCCCGTTGTTGCATTCGATTCCAGCTTCTTGTGCAATTTTGCTATTGGCTTGTACGCCCACACCAATCACAACAAAGTCAAGGTTAGTAGTCTGGCCATCATGTAAAGCAATGTTTACGCTTTCTTCTGTCTTTATTTGTTTTACTCGTGCGCCTAACTTGAATTCAACACCTGCTTTCTCATGGTAGCTCTTTATAAAGCTGGCAATTTTAGTGCTTGCTGATCTTTGCATAATCCTTTTTTCTGCCTCAAAAATGGTTGTTTCTAAGCCCATTTTTTTTGCTGTTGCTGCAACCTCCAATCCTATATAACCTGCCCCAACAATGCCGATACTATTATTTTGTTCGAGACGTTGTTTAAGGTTTATCGCTTTTGAAATTGTGTTGAGGTAAATTATTCTCTCATCCTCTTCTGGGGTTATTTTGTTGAGTTTGCTGCCTGTGGCAATAACAAGCTTTTTATATTTTATTTCATCCCCGCTCTCTAAAATAACCTTTTGCTTTTTCGTTTCTATGCTTATTACCTGGCTGCTTAAAAGAACTTTAATCTTGTTTTTTTCATAATAGGTCTCTGACTTAAAAAATAGGTTATCTTTTTTAATGGAGCCTGTTAGAAAGCCTTTTGAAAGAGGTGGTCTCTGGTATGGGTAGTTGGTCTCTTCTGTGACAATGGCAATGCTTCCTTCATACTTTTGTTTTCTGAGGTTTATGGCGGTCATGGAACCTGCTTGTCCCCCGCCTATGATTAGAACATCAACCATTATTGCGAGAACCTTTCATAAAGAGTAAAAAAACCATGAAAAAACCAAACCGCTAATGCGACCCACCAAAGCATAAAAAACCAGTCATTTTTTTCTGTTCCATTCCAAGCAAACCACTCAAAAACAAACCCTTCAACAAATAGATCAAAGGATAATAAAGCGAAGAAACCAAATAACCAAGCCAAAAAAACATTTCTTGTATTAAGTATTTTTTCCAGCCCAGTTTCTTTTTTAGGTCGTCTGTTTCTTTGCCTCATTGTTTGCAATTTATGCTGGGATTGTCAAGCTGGTTAGAATGCTGGGTTTACTTTTTTAGAAGTGGCTTAATCTCGTCAATTAGCTCTGAGAGTTCTGGTTTGTTTTGAGCAATTTCGTCTAATGTAAGGCCTTCAAGCTCATGTGGAAAAACAAGCCACTGGTCTGTTTCGTGAATAAAATAGTCTGGTGTTCTACTTGTCTCATTATTATTTGGTTTGAAATATGGGGTGGCCACCTTTATTTCGGGTGTGTTTTTTTTACATGCTTTTTTTAATTTGTTAATTATTTGGTCTACAGACACGCCAGTGTCGTGTACATCATCAACTATTAGCAATGAATCTTCTGACTCTAGTCTCTTGATTACATAATTTAAGCCATAAACTTGTACGCTCTCTTTTCGTTCAGCAATTCCAGAATAATAAGATGTTCTGATGGCTATGTGGTCTGACTGAACGCCAAGGACATCTAGAAACTCTTGTACAGCTATACCAATTGGAGCACCGCCTCGCCAAACTCCTACGATATAGTTGGGCCTAAAGCCGCTCTGGTAAACCCTCCAGGCAAGCTCAAATGAGTCCTTTAAGAGTTGCTGAGATTGGATAAAGTTTTTTTCCATTTATTTTTAGTTATACCTCCAGGTTTTTTTGCGCCTGGAGGTCTTTGCTTTGATTTAGAACTGTGTAACAAACCTTAGCATTATTTGTCTTGGTGCTATCAGTTCGTCTCCTGTTGCACCAACCCCAAAAACATCGGTAAATCTGGCGTTAATGCCGTCCTGATCAAAAAGATTTTTGCCGATGATTTCAAAATGCTGATTCTCTGCGCTTGATGGGTAAAACCCAAGCATGATATCAAGCACGTCGTAGTTCGGGACAATGTCTGTTTGTGAATTATTGAAAATTCTATGTTTAAAGCCGCCACGATAAGTGTATTGAAGTGTGCCCTTTAACTCTCCCCAGTTTTGTTCATTGGTCCAATTGAGTGCAATATTGCCTGTAAAGCTAGGTGTCTTGGCCAACTCATTGCCGCGGACATTTTGTATTCTTCCGGCGCGTGCAATTTGTACTTCGTTGCTAAAAAGTCCTATGCCTTGTCCAAGTAATGCGTTGGTTGCCGCCTCAGATTCAACATTATCTAATGCCAAATGGTCTGCTGTGATTTCCGTATCCAGCCATGACATTCTCAAATCCAAAATGACTGAGTCTGACAAGAATGTTGAGAGCTCCAGTTCAGCACCATATATCTCTGAGTCAGGGATATTTCCAACTCCACCCTCAAAAACCTCTGGATCGGTGGCTTGGTATTGAAGACCTTCGTAGTTATAAAGGAACGCCGCCGCGTTTAGTCTTGCCCTGCCGTCTGCGAGGTCTGTTTTAAGCCCTACCTCAAAAGCGTCTACAATTTCCTCTTGAAATGTTGGTAATACAACAATTTGTGCAACCTCGCCCTCTCTGCCGTAAGTTAAGTTCGAACCTCCTGGCTTGTAGCCTCTTGTGAATGAACCATAGACCATTGTGTTGTCATCAATATCTTTTTCAACAACAAATCTACCTGTTACCTTGTTACCATCGGTCTCAAGAATATCTGTTCCTGAACGCCCATAAAAGTTTGTAACAGCGCTATATACTTCATCCTTTGTGTGTCTCAACCCAAATACAGTTCTAAGTGAGTCACTGTGATTCCATGTTCCTTGTCCATAAAATGAAGTTGAGTCTCTCTCTGGTTTGGAGTTTGTGATAAAACCAAAGTCGCCATTATAGCTGTAAACATCATCGATTGTGAACGGGTCGAAAACGCCGTCAAATCCAAAATCAAGCCTTTCTAAAATGCTGATTTCTATTTCAGTATTTAGGTAGAAGAAGCCAGCAACCCAGTCAAGCTTGCCAAACATTGGTTCTGATGAGACAAGGTTAATTTCTTGTGTGATGGTTTTTTGTTTATTTGTTTCTGGATCGTATTCGCTTGGTAGTAGAGCAAATGGGGGTAGGTAATTAAGATCGTTTCTGTCGTTATCTCTTCTTACAAGGATGTCGTCAACCTGATAGCTTGTTAGAGACTTAATGCTGAAATTTTCTTGGTCCCACTCCAACACAGCGCTGAATAGCTCTGCATCTAGTTGATGCTCTGTTAATGAGTTCTGTCGAAGCTGTCTTGGGTCTGGGGTTGGATCAATAATTCCTTTTTGGGCTGCCCCATTTCTATCTTCATGAAACATTTGTGCCATGAAGTTTGCCCTAAATGTGTCTGAGGGCTCGTAACTAAGGCGAACCCTTGCTGAAACACTATCAGCATCATCAAGGTCCTGGCCATTTGAAAGGTTTTGAGTAAAGCCGTCTCTCTTGTTTGAAATAAAGGAAGCGCGCATTGCTAGATTTTCACTGATTGGTTTGTTAATGAATGCTCTTGTTTTTAACAGCCCATGATTGCCAACTGTTAGGTCCGCAGAACCATAGGTTTCGTCTGTTGATGGAGATTGTGTTACAACATTAATAGCCCCGCCTGTTGAGTTTTGTCCAAAGAGTGTCCCTTGCGGCCCTCTGAGAACCTCTATCCTCTCGAGGTCAAGAAAATCTGTTTGCAGAGAGTATGGGGACGCTACATAGATACCATCAAGGTGGTAAGAAACAGACGGTGTAGCAATTGCATTTTGGTTTGTTTCATAGCCAACACCTCTGATGGTTATTACGGTCTTAAACCCCTCGTTCTTTGCAACATTCACGCCTGGAGCAATTGCGCTGAGATCTACAAATGTGGAAATTTGTCTATTGTCTAAGTCAATGCCACTAAGTACTGTCACTGCTTGAGATAAGTCTTGAAGACTCTCGCTTCTTTTTTCAGCGGTAACAATTATCTCTTCAAACATAGGCTCATTGTTTTGTGCAAAAGACGAGACCGAAAAGATTGTTGCAGCAAGAAGCGTTGTTGTTTTTGATAAGTAATTTTTAATTTTCATTATTCAATTCCTTTTATTGCCCCCCC
>CETH01004614.1_pt1 | contig 25780 bp, 28 predicted proteins | sample 361461 | NCBI WGS metagenome assembly CETH01 (sample SAMEA2622695, study PRJEB7988) | marine metagenome | isolation source: saline water (ENVO:00002010), including
TTATTTCTGCAATCTTTTTTGTTTTTTTTCAGTTTAGAGGTTTTAATTCAATTATTGATCAGGGGTTTTATTTTACCGGAGCTGAAAGTTCAGTAACTACATCTTATCTTTATGTACTAGTCTTGCTCCACTTAGCTCATCTATTTGCAGGTTTTATTAGCTTGATTGTTGTATACTATAATTTATCTTTTGGTAAATATACTCGAGTAAATAGGCTAGGGTTTGAACTTGCACATACCTTTTGGCATTTTCTTGGATTTTTGTGGATATATTTATTCTTATTTGTAAAGCTTTACCATTAAAATATTTAAATTTGTAACCTAATTTTTAAACATTATGGCGGTATCTGTTTCGAAATCTTATGAAGAGGCAAATGTTTGGGAAGGAGGAGATAAAAAACCCTTAAACGCTGGTTACGGCAAGTTAATGATGTGGTTTTTTATTGTTTCAGATGCACTTACTTTTTCTGGATTTCTTGTTTCTTATGGTTTCTCACGATTTAAATACATAGATTCATGGCCTATTGCTGATGAAGTTTTCACTCATTTCCCATTTCTTCATGGTGTAGATGCTCCAATGTATTATGTTGCATTGATGACATTTATATTAATCTTTTCCTCTGTTACTATGGTTTTAGCTGTTGATGCTGGACATCATATGAACAAATCGAAAACAGCTTTTTATATGCTTTTGACTATAATTGGAGGAGCTATTTTTGTTGGTTCACAAGCCTGGGAATGGAAAAATTTTATCAAAGGGGAATATGGTGCTGTGGAAACAAGAGGAGGGCAAATTTTACAGTTTCTCAGTTCTGAAGACAAAAAAAGGGTTTCTCTATCTGATTTTGCAATTGGAATCCCAAGCGAAAGATCAACTCAGAAAAAAAATGATGGAATATGGTTCCAGACAGAGAGATCACTTCCTAAATTTTCAATTGATGAAGTTAAAAAAGGATTTAAAGCTAATCCAAATATTCTTATTAGAATTCAAAAAATTGATGAAAGTGGAAATAAAATTATTTTAAATCGAGATGAATCACTAAGAAAAATAGATTCTGCTATACTTGTAGTTGAAGGAGCTAATTTAGTTAGAAATGAATATGGGAACCCTCTTTTTGCTGATTTCTTTTTCTTCATAACTGGCTTTCATGGGTTCCATGTTTTTTCTGGAGTAGTCCTAAATATTATTATATTTTTTAATATCATACTGGGGACTTATGAAAAAAGGGGCCATTATGATATGGTAGAAAAAGTTGGACTCTATTGGCACTTCGTTGATTTAGTCTGGGTTTTTGTATTTACTTTTTTCTATTTAGTATAAAAATTAATTAAAATGTCACTAGAAGAACATAAACTAGAAATTTTTAGAGGTTTGATCAAGTTTAAATCAAACGAGCAAAAAATATGGGGCGTTCTTATATTTTTGTCAATTGTAACTATAATTGAAGTTGCTTTAGGTATTATAAAACCTGATTTTTTATCTGCCTATTTTATGAGAATGAAATTACTGAATTGGATATTTATAATTCTTACTATTATTAAGGCATATTATATTACTTGGGATTTTATGCATATGAGGGATGAAACATCAAGTCTAAAGAACTCCATAGTTTTACCTTTGGTAATATTAATTCCATATCTAGTTTTTATCCTTTTCCTTGAAGCTGATTATATTTTTGATGTAATGTTTGAAGGCTTTGTTAGTTGGAATTTTTAGATTTATTATAAAGTCCTGTGTTAAACAATGATACCAAAAAATATTTTGTACTTATAGTACTTTTTGTTTTCCCGGTATTCATATATCTTTTTTTTGCTTCGGGAAAAAACAATTTTGCTCTTTTGCCAATTCTTTCTGAGGATATAAATGAAATTAGTTCATGGGATAGTCTTTCTGGGGATATTATAAAATTTGAAGATCATATTTCTATCTTAGGTTTTTGGGGGAATGATGTAATAAATAAAAAAACAGAAGCACTTAATCTTAATCAGAAAATATATAAACGATTTTATGAATTCAATGACTTTCAGTTTGTAATTGTTTTATTAGAGGGCCAAGAAAAAGAAATAGAAAACCTGAAAAATAAATTAAAAGAGGGGGTTGGTACAGATCTGATTAAATGGAAATTTATTTTTGGGAATTCAGATGAAATAAAAAATTTATTTAATAGTTTAAAAACTCCATTTAATTTATCTAATTCAGATAGTACGCCCTTAGTTTTTATTATTGACAAGGAGAAAAATCTTAGAGGAAGGGACGATGATGATAAAGGAATTTTATTTGGATTTAATGCTCAGTCTGTCGCAGAAATTAATAATAAGATGGTTGATGATGTTAAGGTTATTCTTGCTGAGTACAGAAGAGCTTTAAAGAAATATAATAGACCGTAAAATTATATAATGGGAAAATATTACTATCTCGTTTGGCTTTTTGTTCTTATTCTTCTTTTCGGATTTTTTTCTATACCTAAAATATTTGATCGAATAAGTTCAGGATCAATAGTTGAGGACAATAGGTCTGTCCCTGCTAAACCTCTCTCTTATCTGAATATTGACAATGAACCAAAAAAGGTTCCCGAGTTTTTGATGTTCAATCAAGATAGTTTATTAATAGGAAACGAAGACTTTTTAGGCAAGGTATATATTGTTGAGTTTTTCTTCACATCATGCCCATCAATATGTCCAATAATGAATAAAAATATGAAAATCATAGATGATTTTTTTTATGATCGATATGATTTTGGAATTGCATCATTTACAATTGATCCAGAATACGATACCCCCCATATTTTAAAAAAATATTCTGAATCATATAATGTTAAATCTCAGAATTGGCACTTTCTAACAAGTGACGAAAAAACTGTTTTTAATTTAGCTAATTCTGGATTTAATATCTTTGCAGCCATTAATCCTAATGTTGCAGGTGGTTTTGAGCATCAAGGGTATTTTGCTTTGATAGATAAGAAAGGTTATTTAAGATCAAGAGTCGATAATTTTGACAACCCTATTGTTTATTATTCAGGAGTTGATGAAGGAGAAGATAATAAAAATGATATTGATATTTTAATTGAAGATATTGCTATACTTTTAAAAGAATAAATTAAAGATGAAAAATGAAAAATTGAAATATCGAGGGTTAATAATTTTTGTTTCTATACTTATTCCTTTAGTTGTTTTGATATTATTTAATGTTAGATTGCCCGACGTTGAACCTCTTGATTCTTTTCCTCCAATTTATGCTACAATTAATGGTTTAACTGCAGTTATATTAGTGTTAGCTCTTTTTGCAATTAAGAATAAAAAAATAAAAACACATGAGGCCTTGATGAAAATTGCTATTGCATTATCATTGATTTTTTTAATCATGTATATTGCTTATCATATGACTTCAGAACCAACACCATATGGTGGTGAAGGATATATTAGATATGTTTATTATTTTATTTTGATAACCCATATTTTGCTTTCAATTTTTATTGTCCCTCTTGTATTAATAACATACGTGAGGGCTATATCTAGGCATTTTGAGAGTCATCGAAAAACAGCAAAAATAACATTTCCATTGTGGCTTTATATAGCTGTGACAGGTGTAATAGTTTATATTATGATTTCTCCGTATTATTAGAAATAACTGATGACAATGAAAATTAAAATCACTCTACTCTTTTTCTTATTTTTCTCCTTTTATGCTAACTCACAGTGTTCTATGTGTAGAGCAGTTATAGAATCTCAAGAGGGCCAAGAACTAGCAGAAGGAATTAATGATGGAATAAAATACTTAATGATTATTCCTTATATCCTCGTAGGATTTGTTGGATGGAAAATTTACAAGACATTAAAAAGTAATTAATGTTATAATCATTACTTTTGCCTATTATTACAGGTTTACCTATTATTGCATGTTTTTTATATGATAAATCTTAAGAGTTTACATAAGTCATACAAAACTGGAGCTACTTCACTTCATGTTCTAAAGGGAATAAACCTTGATATTAAAAAAGGAGAATTGGTTGCAATAATGGGATCTTCGGGATCAGGCAAATCAACACTTTTAAATATTTTAGGCATGCTTGATATTGCAGATGAGGGTAGTTATTATTTAGACAATGTTTTGATTGAAAATTTGAATGAAAAGAAAGCAGCTAAATATAGAAACCTATTTTTAGGATTTGTCTTCCAATCATTTAATTTAATTAATTATAAAAATGCACTTGAAAATGTAGCTTTACCACTTTATTATCAAGGGATATCCAGAAAAGAAAGACAAAAACAAGCCATGGAATATCTTGACAGTGTTAGTCTTAAACCATGGGCAACTCACTTGCCAAGTGAACTATCTGGAGGACAGAAACAGCGTGTTGCAATAGCAAGAGCAATGGCTTCAAAACCTAAGGTTCTTCTTGCAGATGAGCCAACAGGAGCATTAGACTCAACTACATCTTATGAAATTATGGGGCTAATTCAAAAAATCAATAATGAGGGTAAAACAATTTTAGTTGTTACTCATGAGAATGATATTGCTAAGATGTGTAAAAGGATAGTTAAATTAAAGGATGGAGTTATTGTCGAGGATAAAAAAATAAAACAAGTAATAGTAAAGCAAAATGTTTCGCAGAGATAGTTGGCAAGAAATATTTGAAACCATTCGAAAGAATAAGCTTAGAACCATACTTTCTGGATTTACTGTTGCTTTAGGTATTTTCATATTTGTTATACTTTCTGGATTTGGCAACGGTCTTCAAAATACTTTTAAGGAATTTTTTGTTGATGACGCTACAAATGTTTTAAGAATTTTTCCTGGGAGAACTTCTAAACCATACAAAGGATTTAAAGCTAAGAGAAGGATTGAGCTTGAAAACAGTGATATTGAAGCCATAAAGATTAATTTCCCATTATTTCTTGAGTATATAACACCAAGAATTTCAAGAAGTGCATCAGTAAAGTATAACAACAAATCTGATAACTATTATACAAGAGCTGTAGCACCGTCTCATCAAGCCTCAGAAAAGACAATAATTATGAAGGGACGTTTTATTAATGAAGTAGATATAAAAAATAGAACTAAATATGCAGTAATTGGAAGGAAAGTTGCTAGTGATCTTTTTGGAGAAGAAGATCCAATGGGTAAATATTTAGACGTGGGAAAGATAGCCTTCAAAGTGATAGGTGTTTTTCAGGATGCTGGAGGGGATAACGAGGAAAGCTTTATTTACATACCATACACAACAAGACAACTAATAGAAAAAGCGAATGATAAGGTTGATCAGATAATTATTGCATATAAACCCTCTATTGGTCATTCAGGAGCTATTTCTCTCGAAAAAAAATTACGACTTTTTCTCAAAAAGAGAAAAAGTATTGATCCCACAGATCAAAGTGGAATATTTATTAGAAACGTTGCTGATGAATTAAAGCGAAATGAGGATTTTGCAGGAGTATTGGAGGCAATTGTAATTTTTGTTGCTATAGGAACTTTGATAGCTGGAATAATAGGGATATCTAATATCATGGTATTTGTTGTCAAAGAGAGAACAAAAGAATTGGGAATTAGAAAGGCATTAGGAGCAAGTCCTAAAAGTGTTATTGCAATGATTTTACAGGAATCTGTTTTTATAACCTTAATTTCCGGATACTTTGGTTTAGCTTCTGGAATGGTATTACTTAAAAATATTGGAACCGCTCTTGAGGAAGATTATTTTATAAAGAATCCATATGTAGACTTTTCTACAGCTATGATTTCAACTTTTATTTTAATTGTATTTGGGGCGATTGCTGGATATATTCCTGCTAAACGCGCTGCAAGGATCAAACCCATAATTGCTCTTAGAGATGAATAGTTTAAAAATAATTTTTGATAGAGATACTTGGCAAGAAATTTTTAGCTCTATTTCTAAAAATAAAACTAGAACAGTTATAACTGTTATAGGTGTTTTATGGGGGATATTCATATACATCACACTTGCTGGCGCAGCAAAAGGACTTGATAATGGATTTGAAAGAGCTTTTAGAAACCTAGCTATGAATTCAATGGGAGTATGGACTCAAAGAACAAGTTTACCCTATGCAGGTTTTAAAATAGGTAGAAATCCAAAACTGGTTATTCAAGATGCTGAAATGTTGAAAAAAAATGTACCAGGAATCCAATTTATTACCCCAAGAAACGTAAGAGGTGTTTTTGATGGAGGATCTCCGCCACTTGTAATAAGAAAAAACAAATCTGAAAATTATGCTCTTTATGGTGATACGCCTGAATATACAAGGATTGTAAGTAAAAAGATTTATGACGGTGGGAGATTTATAAATGAAAAAGATTTAGAGCTAGAGAGGAAAGTATGTGTTATTGGAGAAAGAACAGTTAAAGAGTTGTTTGAACCTAATGAAGATCCAATAGGTGAATATGTTAGAATTAACAATACTTATTTCCAAGTTATAGGGATTCATAAATATGTTGAAGGAGGAGGTTTTGAAAGTGATGGAGATATATTTATCCCTTTCACAACATTTAATAGGATGTATAATTATGGAGATTATGTTAATTTCTTTTTCTTAGCAGCATATGACACAGAAGATCCTGTAAAAATTGAAAATCAAATTGAGGCAACTTTGAAGAGGGCTCATAAAGTTTCACCCGATGATGAGGAAGCTTTTGGTTTTATTAATCTTGGAGAAATTTTTGGGAAAATAGTTGGTTTTTCTAAGGGCATGACATTTCTTTCACTCGTTGTAGGACTAGCTACAATAATAGCTGGTGTTGTAGGTATTGGGAATATTTTGCTTATTTCTGTAAAAGAGAGAACTAAAGAATTAGGAATACGAAGAGCTTTGGGGGCAACCCCTTCAGAAGTCAAGACCCAAATAATTCTTGAGTCAGTTTTTTTAACATTTATTGCTGGCATAATAGGAATAGTTTTGGGAGCATTTGTTCTTTCAGGGATCAATGCAGCAACTGCAGATATATCAGATTATCCCTATACAAATCCAACAGTTCCGATTCCATACATTATAGGAGTTTTAATAATAATTATAACCTTAGGTACACTTATAGGGTTGATTCCAGCACAGAGAGCTGTATCAATTAAACCAATTGAAGCATTAAGAGAAGAATAAATTTAAATTTGTATAATTATGAAGAAATTATTTAGGTATTTAGGAATTGCAATTTTACTTTTTGGGGTATTATTTGCAACACTTTATTTTATAAAAACTAACAGCAAGAGTATAGTAGAATATGATACTCAAGCTCCATATATAACTTCAATTGAAAGAAAAACTGTTGTAACTGGAAAAGTTATACCAGAAGATGAAGTTGAGATAAAACCTCAAATCCCCGGAATTATTGAATCACTTTTTGTTGAAGAGGGGGATCTTGTTATGAATGGAGATTTACTTGCAAAGATTAAGGTTGTGCCAAATGAACAAGCTTTAAATGGTGCTGAAGGAAGGCTTGCTAACTCTAAGATTGTTTTAAAAAATGCTGAAATAGATTACAAAAGGAATAAAACTTTATTTGAAAAAGAAATAATATCAAAACAAGATTTTGAAAATTCTGAACTTAGATTTGATCAGGCTAGACAAGACGTTAGAAATGCTAAATCTGATTTGCAGATAATTAGATTAGGTTCAGCTGGAGGATCTTCTCTAGCAAATACAAATATAAGGGCAACAGTTCCAGGAACTATTCTTGAGATTCCTGTAAAGAGAGGAGATCAAGTTATTGAAAGTAATAGTTTTAATTCTGGAACAACCATTGCCACAATAGCAGATCTTAAAAAAATGATTTTTGAGGGGAAAGTAGATGAAGCAGATGTAGATAAATTGATTATTGGTATGCCCTTAAAAGTTAGTCTAGCTGCAATACAGGGTAAACAAATGGATGCTAAATTAAAGTTTATTGCACCTAAAGGGAATGAGGAACAAGGAGTTGTTCAATTTAAAATTGAGGGTGATGTTTTTTTAAATGATTCAATTTCTGTCCGAGCTGGTTATAGTGCTAATGCATCAATAGTTTTAGAGAGAAAAGATAGTATAATGGCAATATCTGAATCACTACTTCAGTTTGACAGAAAAACTGAAAAAGCTTATGTTGAAATAATGTTGAGTGATCAAAAATTTGAAAGAAGGGATGTTGAGACTGGTATTTCTGATGGGATTAATGTAGAGATTATCTCCGGTATTAAAATGGAGGACAAGATTAAGGTTTGGAATAAAACAGAGTCTAAGAAAATAGAGGAAAATGAAGATCAAGGTCAAAATCAAGAGGGAGAATTTGAAGAAGATAAAGAAGAATAAAATTGATTTAAATATATGTTAGAAATGAAACAATTAAAGTTTTTTATACTAGGAGTTATATTTTCTTATGCAGGATTTATTAATGGTCAGGAAACAATCTTAACTCTTGAAGAATGTGTTTTACTTGCAATAGAGAAAAATATTTCTATAAAGCAGTCAGAGCTTGAACTCCAGAGTGCTGAAATAGATAAATCTGATGCGATTGGCAATTTTTTTCCTTCAATAAATGTGCAAACAAATCATTCTTGGAATGTTGGATTAAACCAAAATATAACTACAGGTATTCTTGAGAATTTGACCACACAATATACTTCTATGGGAGCAAACTTAGGAGTTTCAATTTATAGGGGATTAGCTAATATCAATCAGCTTCATCGAGCGAATTTGTCACTTTTAGCCAAGCAGTATCAGCTTGATAACATGAAAGATGATATTATTTTATTTGTTGCAAATTCATACTTACAGGTTATGTTTAACAGAGAAATACTAGAAGTTCAAAAAACTCAGTTGGATATTACAAAAAAAGATTTAGAAAGAACTAAAAATTTAGTTGATGCTGGAGTTAGAATTAAATCTGATCTTCTTGAAATTGAGGCAAATTTAGCTTCGCAGGAGCAGTCCTTAATTTTGGCTGAAAATAATCTGAGAATTACAAAAATAAATCTTGCACAAGTTTTGTTGATAACAGACTATGAAAATTTTGATGTTGCAAAAGAGGATTTTGAAGTTCCATTCTCTGAAATTCTTATAGAAAGCCCTAAAGATATTTTTGAAAAAGCATTATCGTTTAGAAATGATATCAAACTTGCTATGACTAATGTTGAAATAGCTGAAAATGATATCAAGCTTGCTAAATCTTCACTTCAACCTAGTTTGGCTGCCTTTTACGGTTATAGTTCTAGAATTTCCTATTCAGATCGATTAAAAGGAACTGGTAACTATAATTTTGTCCCCATTGGATTTGTTTCAACAACAGGAGATCAGGTATTGACTAGTATAGAGGAGAGAGAAACAGTAGGTCCTTTACCGGTTTTTGATCAAATTGATTTAAACGAAGGACATAATTTTGGAGTTCAATTAAACATTCCTGTTTTTAATGGAAATAGTGCAAGAAATAATGTTGAAAGATCAAGAGTTAATTTAGAGAGATTTAAAAATCAATTTGAGCAAACAAAGTTAGATCTTGAAAACACAATAAATCAAGCATATAACGACACTAAGGGTGCTTATAAATTATACCAAGCCTCACAAAGAACTGTTCAAGCAAGGGAAAAAGCATATGATGATTCTTTTGGACGTTTTGAGGCAGGGGTTTTAAATTCATTTGATTTTGTCCAAATAAAGCAAAGATATGAGACAGCAGTTTCTGATTTAGTTAGAGCAAAATTTGATTATATTTTCAAGTTAAAAGTACTGGAATTTTATTTTGGTATTCCCATAGAAATCTAAATTCTTTCTTATTAAGATTTTTTTAAGATGAGTATTTTACTTAATATAGAAACTTCTTCTAAAAACTGTTCTGTTTCAGTTAGTCAGGACGGGAAATTAAAATCTATTGTTGAAATATATTCAGAGTACTATTCGCATAGTGAGAATTTACACAATTTTATTTCTGAAGCTCTAAAAAAAAATAAATTAAATCCTAATGATTTAGATGCAATTGCAGTTGGCAAGGGACCAGGCTCATATACTGGTTTGAGAATTGGGGTTGCAGCGGCAAAAGGACTTTGCTTTGCGTTGAATATTCCCTTAATTGGTATAAACTCACTTCAAATTCTTTCCCAGAAATATAAAGCAAAACCTGATGAGATTCTTTTTCCTATGTTTGATGCTAGGAGGATGGAGGTTTATACAATGGTTATGAATTCAAATAAAGAGATTTTAAAAAAAACTAGTTCTGAAATAATTAAACAAGATGTTTTTGATAATTTTTCAAAAAAAAAGACCTGGGTTTTTTTTGGTGAAGGATCAGTTAAGTGTAAAGAAATTATAAAAGGAAAACATGTAAAATTTGTTGATGACATAATGTATCCATCAGCTAGAGAAATGATTTTACTCTCCTATGAATACTTTAAGGAAAAAAAATTTGAGGATATTGCTTACTTTGAGCCCTATTATCTTAAAGAATTTATATCAAAAGGTCTCTAAATTACTTAAGTATTAACTGCTTCAACAACTTTAATTTTACCAGGAAGCATATCTTTTAAAATATTTTCAATTCCATTTTTTAATGTATACGTTGAAGAAGGACAACCACTGCAAGCACCTTGTAAAAGTACTTTAACAATTTGCTTTGAATTATCATATGAATCAAAAATTATATTTCCTCCATCAGAGGCAACAGCAGGTTTTACATATTCCTCAAGGATTGAAACAATTTTTTTTTCAATTTTTGAAAGTTTAGGTTTAGACTCTAAATTTGTTTCGTTTAAAATTTTAAAGTCAAAATTTTCTGAAATAATTTCACCTTCATTTTTAAGATAATTCTGAATGAATTCTCTAATCTCCATAGCCTTATGATCCCATTCAAAATTTTCTTTTATTAAAATTGAAATATAGTTTTCATCTATAAAAACTTCCTTAACAAACTCATATTTAAAGAGTTTATTAATCATTGGTGCTTCTTTAGTTTGTTCAATTTTATCGAAAAGAAGTGAGTGAGTTGATAATTTTTTGTTTGCCACAAATTTCATCGCATTAGGATTTGGAGTACTTTCAGCATATATAGATATTGATTCTTTTACTTTTGAATTTGATTCAGAGACAGTTATACTATTTAATATTTCTTTAATCTCATCAGCAACTTCATCAATCACTTCATCCCATTCTAAAATATCAAATTTTTCTATGTAGATAAAACCTTCTTTTAATTCTACTTTTTTTACAAAAGGGAGGTAAAAAAGATGTCTAACTAAGCTTGAATCATCTGTATCGTCAATATTAAAATAAACTTTATTGAGAGTGGGATTGATAGGTGGTTTGAGCTCAAACTTTGCAAGAGAACTTCCTTTTTCATGAAACCCTTTCACAGTGGTCTGATTCATATTAGTTATTATTTATTGGAATTAGATTTAAGAAATACTCAAAGATTTTTTCTTATATAATACAAAGTTCAGATTAGAATCCCAATTTTTTCTTTACATCAGCTAATATGTCTATACCATTTGCTATTATAACGCTACCGCCAGCACTAGAATCTAAAACATAGTTAAACCCTTGTTCAGTTGCTATTTCTTCTATAGCTGTTCTAGCTTTTTCGATCAGAGGACGCATCATATCAGCTTGTTTTTTTTGTAAATCTTGAGCAACTGTTTGTTGATATTGCTGAATATTTTGTTGCATTGTTTCTAATTCTTTTTGACGAGCCTGATTTGTTATATCGGTCTGATTAGCAGCATCTGCAGCATAAGTTTGCGCTTTTGTTTGAAATTCTTTATAAGTATTTTCCATTTCAGCAGTATATGACTTTTCAAGTTTTTCTAGTTCTTTTTGTGCAGCAATAACCTCAGGCATTTCACTTATAAGTTTTTGAACCTCAATGTGTGCTACTTTTACTTGTGCATTAGTAAAAAAAATGGGTGTTATCAAAAAAAACAGTATAATAAATTTTAATTTTTTCATTTGTAAATAATTAATGATTAAAAAATCTTTTAATTTCCAATTACTTTTTTTGCAGCCTGAATTTTTTCATTTCTATTTTTAATTCTTTCCTGCAATTCAATTCTTTTAATTACCAAGTCGCTAATATCGTAATTTTTTGTCGAATACAACATAATTAAATCAGAAGATCGATCAAATATAAAATCGTATTTTTTCTCTTTAGCTATTTCTTGAACTATAGTTAAAACTTGATCTTGAAGAGGTTTTAACAACATATTTCTCTCAAGAACCATATCTCCTTCAGGTCCAAAGCGTTTTTCTTGAAGAGAAATGATCTCATCTGCAAAAATTTTTATTTCAAGTTCTCTATCTGCAATTAATTCAGGTGTTAGAAGAATTTTTTCAGCCTGAAATTGATCTTGTATTTGTTTTAACTTAATTTTTCTTAATTCAATCTCTTTTTTCCATTGTTTGATTTTTTCATCAAGGATTTTTTGTGAGGCCTTATAGTTATTGTTTTTATTTAAAACTACATTCATATCAACATACCCAATTCTAGTTGGCTTTTGAGCTTGAGCTGATACCATAATTATAAATATCAGGAAAATACTGCTATATATCTTTTTCACTCGATTAATTTAATAAGAGAACGAAAAAACAGACGATTTATTTCAAATAGGATTATAATTCTTAATCAAAACTGCTGACCTATTAAAAAATGAGTTTCCCAGCCATTGGGTTCTAAAACTCCAAAAGCGGGACTATCAAAGCCATAACCAAAATCAATTCCAAGAAGCCCAAAAGCAGGCATGAATATTCTTACTCCAACTCCTGCTGATCGTTTAGAATTGAAGGGATTAAATTCTCTAAAACTATTGTATCCATTTCCTGCTTCAAGAAATGCTAGGGTATATATTGACGCACTTGGTTTTAAGGTTATGGGATATCTTAATTCTAATGAAAATTTATTGTAGATAACAGATCCGTCTCGACTAGAAAGAGATTGATTTTCATAACCCCTTAATGCAATAGTTTCTCTTCCATCAAGAGCATAATTATACATTCCATCTCCTCCAAGATAAAATCTTTCAAAGGGGATATCTCCTCTTGAGAGGTTGTATGCTCCAATAAATCCAAAATCTGCTTGAGTTTTTAGTACTAATTTATCTATAATTCTAGTGTACCAACTTCCAGTAAATTTAAGCTTATAATACTCCAGCCATCTGAATTTTTCTTGATCTATTTTTTCTTGATTTGGATCTCCATTTGGGAGTTGAAATTCTTCTTCATTTTCAAGATTAGAAAAATTTCTTTTTGAAAATATTGAATAGGGCGGACTTAGTTTGGCACTCAAAACAAATTGGGATCCTCCTAAAGGGAAAATTGGATTTGTATACGTGTTATTTCTTGAAAGAGCAACTGTATATGCTAAATTTTTTGCCTCTCCATTTCCAAAGGTGAATAATCCAGTATAGTAATTATTGAGATTATAATATTGATATGAAATACTTTGAGATAGTGTAAAAAAATCATCAGGAATTTTTAATCTTTTTGCTAGGCCAAAGTTAATTCCACTAATTTGAAAAGATTGACTTTTATCTGCTCTTCCAGTAAAATAATCATATCGATATTGTATGGTGTGAGACAATGAAGTTGAAAATTGAACAGGTTGTCGACCTCCAAGCCAGGGCTCAGCAAAACTAAAACTATAGGTGCTATAAAATTGACTCGCTTGTAACCTGAGGCTTAAACTTTGCCCATCTCCCATTGGAAGAGGCCTGTAGGCTTTTTTGTTAAAGATGTTTTTCATAGAGAAGTTATTAAATGCAAGCCCAAGAGTTCCAATAAAACCTCCACCGCCATATCCTCCCTGTAATTCAATTTGACTCGCTCCAGCTTCAATTAGGTTATATTCAATATCAACAGTTCCTGTAATTGGATCTACATTTTTAAAATCTGGATTTATTTGCTCAGCATCAAAAAAACCTAATTGTCCAAGTTCACGTACTGTCCTTACTACTTTATCTTTACTATAGAGTTCACCGGGTTTTGTTCTTAATTCCCTAAAAATTACATGATCATTTGTTTTTGAATTTCCAACAACAGATATTTTATTAAAACTTGCAAGTTTTCCTTCATTTATTCTTATTTCAAAATCAATAGTATCTTTTTCAGCGCTAATTTCAACTGTATTTATTGTCGAAAATAGATATCCATTATTTTGATACAAATTTGAAAGATCTTCAGCATCTGGTTTTTCATCTGAAATTCTTTTCTTTAAAAGGACACCATTGTAGGGATCACCCTTTTTTATACCTAGCAATTGTTGAAGTTGAGCTCTCGAGTATACAGAATTGCCCAAAAAATTAATATTTCCAAAATAATATCTATTTCCTTCATCTATATCTAAATTAATTGATAAGGTATTGTCTTTGTTTATTATAATAGTGTCATTAATTATTCTTGCATCTCTATAACCTTTTTCTTTAAAAAAATCAAGTAAGTTGTCCTTATCTTCATTATAGTCTTTTTCAATAAATTTTGATTTTTTCCAAACCCTTGCTAAAAATTTTTCCTTAGTATTTTTAAGTTTTGATTTTAATTTGTTATCACTAAAAACTTCATTTCCTTCAAAAGATATTTTTTTAATTTTAATTCTTTCCCCTTTGTCGATATTAACAACCATTTTCACGGTATTATTTTTTGATGAATCTGGCATTGTATTTATATAAACCTTTGTATTTAGAAAACCATCTTTTTTAAATTTATTTACTATGTAGTTTTCAGTATTAGTTAAAAAACTTTCAGAAAGTTTTTTTCCTTCCTCTAATTCTGTTTCAGAAAGAATTGTTTCTGATTTTCCTTTCTTTAATCCTTTAATTTTAATATCAGATAAAGTTGGTAATTCTTCAATTTCTATTTCCAATTCGATTTTATCACCTTTCACACTTTTAACATAAAAATTTATATCACTAAAAAGATCTAGTTTCCACAACTTACTTATAATGTAACTTATTTCTTCACCAGGGATTTGAATTTTTTGTCCTTTCCTCAGACCACTGTAGGAAATAACGGTTTGATTACTAAATGTTTTTAAGCCCTTAACAATTATTGAATCAAGCACATATGACTTTCCTTCAACATATTTATCCAAGTTTTGGGCTTGAATTGTAATTGAACTAAAAATATAAAAAAGAAAGAAAAATGAAATTAAGATTTTCCTTTTCTTATTTAAGTATTTGATCACTTGTTTTTCCAAATCTTCTTTCACGTTTTTGATAGTTCAGTATAGCTTCATGTAAATTTTTCTCATTAAAATCTGGCCAAAGAACTTCAGAAAAATATAATTCAGCATATGCAATTTGCCAAAGCAAAAAATTACTAATCCTTTTTTCACCACTTGTTCTTATAAGCAAATCTACATCTGGCAAATTTTCTGTGTAAAGATGCTCATTAATAGTGGACTGATCAATTTTTTCTATTGGAATTATATTATTTTTAACTTTAAAACAGATTTTTTTCATAGCGTTTTCAATTTCTTCTCTTCCACTATAGCTTAGAGCTAAAGTTAAAATCAATTGATTGTTTTTGGAGGTTTTTTTAAGCACATATGACAATTCCTCTTTTACAGATTCTGGAAGCAGTGAAATATTTCCAATAACATTAAGTTTAATCTTGTTTTTAATAAACTTTTTAAATTCATTTTTCAAAGATTTCATTAGTAATTGCATTAAAATACTTATTTCTTCTTTAGGACGATTCCAATTCTCAGTAGAGAAGGCATATAATGTTAAATACTTTATTTCTAAACGAATAGACTCTTCTACTATTTTCCTTACTGCATTAATGCCCTTTGTATGGCCAAAAACTCTATTTTTATTCCTCTTTTTTGCCCATCTTCCATTACCATCCATAATAACTGCTAGATGATTTGGAACTTTTATTATTTTATTTTCCATAATTATTCTTTACAATAACAAGGCAGATCGCCAAAGGTAAATGAAATTGTTATACCAGAAAAAACATACCAATCATTATTATTAATATTTCCAAATATTAAATTATCGTTATTACTATATGGATCAACAGGTTTACTTCCATCAATATTATCTGTGAGTGCATATCTGGCACCGATTTCAAATCCTATTACAAATAATGGAGATGGATTAGTTTTAACTCCAAAAATTACTGGAACTGAAATACTTTCATCTTTACCATAGTTAACACTGGAGCGAGTTATTGGATCATGGTAAAAAAGGTCATAACTAAAATAGTTTATACCCAAGAAAATAAATGGAGTAAATTTTGTTTCTGGGTTATGCAAATTAAAATCTTCAAAATTTATTTCTAACCCCCCTGAAAACTCTTGTATAGTGTTGTCAAATTTATAACTTCTGAGAAAACGGTTGATGTTATTTGAAGTATAATCACTTTTTTTGATATTAGCCATTATTGCACTCATTCTAAAAGAATACCTAGTGGTCATATTCCACTTATAAATAAGACCTAAAGCATAGTTGTTTGGGGAAATATAGTTAGTAGATCCAACATCTCCTATGTAATTGCTGCCACCAAAAAAGCCTCCCAATTCATGAAATTGAGAAAAAGATAATAGGCTAAAGTTAAAAGCAATAAAAAGAACAAAAATTTTCATCAGTTTCCTTTTTCGGAAAGCATTTTGTAATATTTTTTTTCTGGATACAATTTCCCTTTTTTAAAACTAATAAAAGTTAAATTTATTGTTTGTTTCTAGTATCTTTTCCCCAAAAAAGTTTATTACTCAAAGTTTTCAAAAAATTATCATTTTCTAATTCAACTGTAAAAATTGAAAAAGGAGCTTTTTTTAGTGTTATTTCTGTTTGATTTGGGACTGAAAATATCCTAGAATCTAGCGACATCAAATGGTTTTTACCTTTACCAGTAACTTTAATTTTGATATTACTTTTTTCAGGGAGGATTAAGGGTCTTATGTTAATATTATGAGGAGATATAGGGTTTAATATTAAATTTTTAGTTTGAGGAGATAATATAGGCCCTCCACTACTCAGGGAGTATCCCGTTGAACCAGTTGGAGTTGCAATTATTAGTCCATCTGCCCAAAAAGTTGTTAGGAATTTACTATCTATTTTTGTTTCTATGCTAAGCATTGATGTAGAATTTTTTCTGTTTATAGTAACTTCATTGAGCGCATAATTAAATTGATCAAAAGCTTTAATATTTTTAGATAATTTTACTTCTAAAAGAGAACGTTTAACCAGTTTATATTTATTTCGAAAAAAATCTCTCAAGCCTTCAGTTATAGATTCTTTTTGAAGACCAGTTAGAAAACCTAGTTTTCCAGCATTGATTCCTAGTATCGGAACTTCAGTATTTTTAACGTGAGTTATTGATCGAAGCAAAGTACCATCACCGCCAATTGAAAATAAAAAGTCAATTTCTTTTTTGACAGTAATATTACTATCAAAAAAAATATGTTTTTTTGTTATCTTTTCAGGTAAGTGTTTAGCTAGTTTAGAATCAATACTAAGATTATGACTCAATCCATTTAAAATTGATATTGTTTCTTTAGCATATTTTAGTGTTGATTTATTCTCAAAGGCGCAATAAATTCCAATATTCATAATAGCAGATTTAGATCAAAACTACAAAACTTTATTTTCCTTATTTTAATTAAAATCTATCAAATTATGGTCTTACTTTTGTTTCAAATTATGAAATATGGTAAAACTAAGTGTTAATATAAATAAAATTGCAACTCTCAGAAACTCTAGGGGAGGGAATTATCCTGACTTGTTGAAAGTTGCTTCTGACGTTCAAAATTTTGGAGCAGATGGTATAACTGTTCATCCAAGACCTGACCAAAGACATATCAGATATCAAGACGCTAAAATTTTACCTAAAGTAATATTTACTGAATATAATATTGAGGGGAATCCAATTCCAGAATTTATTGATTTAGTAAAAGAAATAAAACCTTCACAGGTTACTCTTGTTCCTGATTCTAGAGACGCAATAACTTCTAATTCTGGCTGGAATACAATTGAAAATAAACAGTTTTTAAAGGATATTGTAAGTGACTTGAAGTCTTCAAATATAAGAACTTCTATTTTTATTGATCCAATTAGGGAAATGGTTTTTGGGGCAAAAGAAATAGGAGCTGATAGAATAGAACTTTTTACTGAGAAGTATGCAAAAGGATATGAGTTAGATCCTAAAAAAGCTATAAAACCATACCTTCTAGCCTCTGAAGAAGCAAATAAAATAGGATTGGGAATCAATGCAGGACATGACCTAAACCTTGAAAATATTGAATATTTTGCAAAAAATATTCCAAACCTTTTGGAAGTCTCAATTGGACACGCTATAATTTGTGAGTCAATTTATTTAGGATTGGAAAATATTATTCCAATGTATCTTAATCTAATAAAATAGTGGGAAAACTTTTTTCAAATATTTTAGGGTCTGGATCAAAAGACCTTATCATTTTACATGGTTTTTTGGGTATGGGTAGTAATTGGAAAGCTCAGGGTAATAGATTTAAAGAGATAGGTTACCGCGTTCACTTAATAGACTTAAGAAATCATGGTAAAAGTTTTTGGGATTCAAATTTCGACTATCATTTTATGGTTGATGATTTATATAAATATTTTCAATATTACAAGCTAAAAAAAACCATATTAATTGGCCATTCAATGGGTGCTAAAACAGCAATGCTTTTGTCACTTTCAAAACCTGAATTAATTGACCAATTAATTGTTTCTGATATCTCTCCAAAAGATTATCAATCTAAAGCAGAAGTAAGAAAAATTGGAGAAGGATTAATTAAGTTAAATTTAAATGGAATAGAAAAGCGTAAAGATTTAGATATTCATTTAGAAAAATATGTAAATAATTCTCAGATGCGTCAATTCTTAATGAAAAACATATATAGATTGGAGTCGGGAAAATTTAGTTTCTATCCAAATATTAGAGTTCTTGAAAAGTCTATTTCAATAATTGAAAAATTCCCTTATATGGGAGGTGAATTTAATAAACCTGTCCTTTTTTTAAAAGGTGAAAAATCTAATTATATAAACATTAAAACCGATAAAGATTTAATTAGATCTTATTTTCCAAATTCGAAAATTCTAGAAATAGAAGGAGCTGGGCATTGGATTCATTTTGATTGTCCTGATCTTTTCTTTAATAAAGTTATGGAATGGATAAAGACTACTTAATAGTATAAATTTTCACATTAAAAAATAAAAATGTTATAATTTCTAATTAAAAATATATTTGAAATTTAAGCTCATTAATTTTGTATTATGAAAGTAATTATTCGAAAAGCAATAAAGAAAGATGCTGATTCTATATTAAAACTGATTAAAGAGTTAGCCCTATTTGAAGGTGAAGCCAATGAAGTTATTTTAACTAAGGAAAGTATTGAAAGAGATGGATTTGGAAGGGAAAAACTTTTTAACTGTTTTATTGCTGAATATGACTTTAGAGTTGTAGGAATTGCATTATTTTATGCTAGATACTCAACATGGAAAGGCCCTACACTTCATTTAGAAGACCTTATAGTTACAGAATCAATGAAAGGTAGAGGAATAGGAAAACAACTATATGACGCTTTTATTTCTTTTGCAATTTCTAAAGGAGTTAAAAGAGTTGAGTGGGTTGTATTAGATTGGAACAAATCAGCAATCAAGTTTTATAAAAAAAGGGGAGCCAAAATATTAAAAGATTGGAGAACTGTTCAACTTAAAATTAATGATTAGAAAAATAAATACGTAATGAAAGTATTCAAGTTTGGAGGAGCATCAGTAAAAGATTCAAAAAGCATAAAAAATATAATAGAAATATTAAAATTATCAGGTTATGATGATGTTATAATCGTTATTTCAGCAATAGGAAAGACAACTAATGCTCTAGAATTTCTTGTAAAAAATTACATGGAAGGCAATTCAAGTTATTCAATTATTTTAAAAAAAATTAAAGATGATCATCTTGAAATTATAAATGATCTTTTTAAAGGAACTGAAAAATCCCCTTATAATGAGGTCGTACATCTAACTAATGAGTTAAATAGTTTTTTAAAGATTAACAAATCTACAGATCATAGTTTTATTTATGATCAAGTAGTTTGTTTTGGAGAGTTAATTTCTACTAAAATAATAAGCTTTTATCTTGAACTAGAAGGAATAAAGAATTATTGGCTAGATGTTAGAAAATGTCTAAAAACAGATAGTTATTACAGAAATGCAGCCCTTAATTGGAATGAAACCGAAAAGCTTGTAAAAAAAGAAACAAAAAATAAAAATACAATTATAACACAAGGTTTTATAGCATCTGACTCTAAAGGTTATACAACAACTCTAGGGAGAGAGGGCTCTGATTATACCGCTGCTATATTTGCTTTTATTTTAAATTCATCATCTCTTACTATTTGGAAGGATGTTCCTGGAGTTTTAAATGCTGATCCAAGATATTTTAAGACAACACAATTATTAAAAAACATATCCTATAGAGAAGCAATTGAATTAGCTTACTATGGAGCATCTGTTATACATCCAAAAACACTACAACCTCTTCAGCAAAAGAAAATACCTTTATTTGTTAAGTCCTTTGAAAACCCAAAAGGAAGTGGGACAAAAGTTTTTGAAGGTTCTAAGCTTAATCCACTTGTTCCTTGTTTTATTTTAAAGAAAAATCAAATTTTATTAGAACTTTCAACTTTAGATTTTTCTTTTATTGTTGAAGAAAATATAAGTCAAATTTTTTCACTTATGGATAAATATAAAATGAGAGTCGAAATGATTCAAAACTCTGCTATTTCTTTTGCTGTTTGTATAAATGACAGGTATGAAAACCTTAAAGATTTGGTTTCGGAATTAAATTTAAAATTTAAGGTTGAGGTAAAAGAAAACGTTTCATTATACACTATTCGACATTTTAATAATCCTTCAATCAAAGAAATTAAAGGATCAGGCAAGAGAATTTTATTGGAGCAAAGAACATATAAAACAGCTCAATTTATTTTAATTTAAATTTATTTTGTTAAGTTTTTAGAAACAAAATTTTTACAAAAACTATTTATCTCTTCACGAACTTTTCTAAATTCTTCTTTGACAGTTTCTTCATTACCAGTTTTTCTTGAAGGATCTGAAAAATTTTGGTGAATTCTAATGGCTTTACCTAAAGGAAAAATAGGACAACTTTCTTTTGCATTATCACAGACAGTTATTATATAATCAAATGAAATTTCAAGATATTCATCAACTAAGTTTGAAGTGTTTTTCCTTATATCAATTCCAATTTCAGCAAGTGTTTCTATTGCTTTTGGATTTACTCCATGAGCTTCTATTCCTGCACTAAACACCTCAATATTTTCATTAGTATAATGGTTTAAAAAACCATGAGCAATTTGACTTCTACATGAATTTCCAGTACAAAGAACTAAGATTTTTTTCATAAATTTATTAGAAACCTAGAACTAATTGAGCAATATAGAAGAAAAGGAAAATTCCAAAAATATCATTGCAAGTAGTAATAAAAGGGCCAGTTGCTATAGCAGGATTTATTCCTCTTCGATTTAAAATAATAGGAATAAATGTTCCAACAAGAGCTGCAACTATAATTACAGCCATCATTGATCCTGCAATGGTGAAGCTAATAATTAAGTCCTGTTCAATTATTGCTCCAAATAAAACTAAAATCATTGAAAGAGCAAAGCCATTTATTAAGCTCAATCCAACCTCTTTAATAAGTCGGGAAAATAAAGATCCTTTCACAACATCATTAGCTAACCCTTGAACTATTATCGCAGAAGATTGAACACCAACATTACCAGCCATTGCGGCAATAAGAGGAGTATAAAAAAATAGGTTTCTCAATTCGGGTTTAGACATTATTGTTTCATAATCTTTAAGGATAAAGACACTTCCTAAACCTCCTATAAGTCCAAGAAATAGCCATGGTAAACGGGCTTTTGTTAATTGAAATATAGTATCGTCAGCTTCAACATCTGATGCTATACCTGATGCAAGTTGATAATCTTTTTCAGCCTCTTCCTTTATCAAGTCTAAAATATCATCAATAGTTATCCTTCCCAAAAGTTCATTTTTCTTATTTACAACTGGTATTGCTTCTAAATCATATTTTGACATTATTCTTGCAACTTCTTCTCCTTTTTGATCGACAGTTACAAAATCAACTTTTGGAATAAATATATCTTTTACTTTTGCTTTTGAATTTGCAGTAATTAAATCTTTTAATGACAATCTTCCCTTTAGTCTGTTTTTAGAATCTACAACATAAATAGAATGAACTCTAGTTACTTCTTCTGCTTGTGCACGCATTGCATTTAAACATTTTAAAACACTAAGATTTTCCTCAATTTTAACAAGTTCTTTCGCCATTAAACCACCAGCAGTATCCTCATCATAACTAAGAAGCTCCCTAATATCCTCAGCGTGGTCTGAATCACTTATTTCAGATATTACACTCTCACGTTTATCTTGAGGCAATTCAGAGACTAAATCTGTAGCATCATCAGTATCTAATTCCTCAATTTCTTCAGCAATTTCTTTTACGGATAGATTCTCAATTATATTCTCTCTAACATTTTCATCTAATTCAGCTAGGGCGTCAGCAGTTTTTTCACTATCAAGGAGCTTAATCAAATATGTTCCTTCCTCAGTTGATATTTTGTTTAAAATTTCAGCAATGTCAGCATAATGCAGATCCCTTAATTTGTTATGAAGTTTTTGATTAGACTTTTTTGTGACCAAAAATTTTATATCATCAATAGTTTCTTTATTAATTTTAAATTCTTGCATTTTCAATTTTTTTGGTCAAGTTTATAAATTTATCTCCAGATAAAAATTCAGGTCTAAGATCAAAGATACTATCTTCTAAAATAACTTTTGGCAAGTCAAAATTTTTTAAGCTATTTCTTAATTTTTTTCTTCTTTGTTGAAATCCAAGTTTAATGATTTTAAGTAATAATTTTTCATCACAATCAGGAATAAAATTTTCTTTTCTAATTAATGATATGACACCAGATTCGACTTTAGGAACCGGGACAAAAACCTTGGGAGAAACATTAAAAAGGTATTTTCTTTTATAAAAAATACTACAAATCACTGATAAAATACCGTAGGATTTACTACCAGGATTTTCACATATTCTTTTTGCTACCTCTTTTTGAAACATACCACAAAAAAAAGGGATATTCTTTTTATGTTCGATTATCTTGAAAACTATTTGAGATGAAATATTGTATGGGAAGTTTCCGATTACAGCAAAATTAAATTTTTGAAAAATTATTTTCAGATCAATTTTTAAAATATCTTCATTAAAAATTTTACTTCTTAAACTTGGGAATTTTTTTTTTAGTAATGCACAGGAATCATTATCAATTTCAATTAAATACAAGGATTCCCTTTTTTTAAATAAAAATTCTGTTAAAAATCCTCTCCCTGGACCAATTTCTAGAACCTTATTGTATGTATCAAAGGTAAGATTACTTACAATTTTTTTAGCAATATTAGCATCAGTTAAAAAATGCTGCCCCCATTTTTTTTTGGGCTTTATTTTTTCCATTTAATCAATGTAATTAAATCCAGTGTATGGAATAATTACATCTGGTATTTTAATTCCTTTTTCAGTTTGAAAATTTTCAAACAAACTGGCAATTACTCTTGGTAAAGCAAGTGAGCTTCCGTTGAGCGTATAAACTAGAGATTTTTTGCCCTCTGTATTTTTATATCTTATTCGTAATCTTTCAGATTGAAAATTATTAAACGTAGAGACTGAACTAATCTCTAACCATTTTTTTTGGGCAGCAGAAAAAACTTCGAAGTCATAAGTTAAAGCCGATGTAAAACCAAGATCTGATCCACAAAGTCTTAAAATTCTGTATGGAAGTTCTAATTCATTTAAAATTTCTTTAATATGATTTACCATTCCATCAAGAGCAGATATTGCATTTTTAGGCTCTTCTATTCTAACAATTTCAACCTTATCAAACTGATGTAATCTATTAAGCCCTCTAACATTTTTGCCATAACTTCCAGCTTCACGACGAAAACATGGCGAATATGCAGTTAATTTGATCGGTAATTCATTTAATTCAAGAAGTTTATCTCGAAAAATATTTGTAAGAGGAACTTCAGCTGTTGGAATTAAATATAGCTTATCATTTTCAATATGATACATTTGGCCATCTTTATCTGGGAGCTGTCCTGTTCCAAAGGCAGATTCTTGATTAACTAGATGGGGAATCTGATATTCTTTATAACCGGCGCTAATATTTTTATCCAGGAAATATTGAATTAGAGCACGTTGGAGTTTAGCTCCTTTTCCTTTGTATACAGGAAATCCCGATCCTGTAATTTTATTTCCCAAGTCAAAATCAATTAAGTCATACTTTTTACATAAATCCCAATGATGGAGAGATTCTTTTTTTAGTTCTAATATTTTACCACTTTCAAATATTTTTTCATTATCCTCATACGATTTTCCCTCGGGCACAATTTCATCTGGAATATTTGGAATTTTTGTTCGTATAGAAAATAATTCATTTTCTATTAACGTTAATTTTTCTTGAAATTTTTTAGCATCGCTTTTTAATTTACTGCTCTTCGATTTTAAAGTATCTATATTCTCTTTTTTACCTGATTTAATACTTAAACCAATATCCTTATTTATTTTGTTACTACTAGATAAAATAGTTTCTAATTTGAGCATAATTGATCTTCTTTTTTGATCCAGTTCTATTAATTGATCTATAATATTTATACCTGAAAAATTTCTTTTAGTAAGACCTTTTTTTATGAAATCTTTGTTTTCTCGAATAAATGAAAGTGGCAACATTGTAAGACAGTTATTTTACAAATTTAATGATTGTTATTAGAAATTAATTTTTTGTTTTAGCCTCAATAATTTTTGACACTCTTTTTGATCTAGAATTAGTTGCTTTTTAAGACTTTCAAGTGAGTCAAATTTTTTTTCAAATCTAATTTTTTCTAGGATTTCAATCCCAAGCTTTAAACCATAAAGATCTTTACTTAATGAAAAAAAATGAATTTCAATTCTATTTTCTTTTCCTTCTAATGTAGGTCTTTTCCCATAATTCATCATTCCAAAAAATAATTTGTTATCAATAATACATTGAATTAAATAAACTCCTTTAGAAGGTCTTATTTTATATTCCTCATCTACTTTTAAATTTGCTGTTGGAAAACCTAATTTTCTTCCAATGCTATTTCCTTTGATGACTTTTCCTGTAAGTTTAAACTCTCGTCCAAGATATTTATTAGCAGTTTTAATATCTCCTTTAACAATTGCAGATCTTATTTTTGTTGAGCTTACAGAAATACTTTTAATTTCTTGAGCTGGGATTACATTAACAGAAAAATTATATGCCTCCCCAAAATTTTCAAGATCGGATATATTCGCTTCTCTATTTCGTCCAAATCTATGATCATAACCTACTATTATTTTTGAAATTTTAAATTTATTTACTAGGATATCTCTAATAAAATCAATTGGTGCTAACCTGGAAAAATCTTTTGAAAAGGGATGAATAATAAGAAAATCCACTCCAAGATTTTTTAAAAGATCCTGTTTCTCATCGATTGTATCAATCATTTCAATATTGCTGTCTTGAAGAACCATTCTTGGATGTGGGAAAAAAGTTAGCAATATTGAAACTAGCTTTTCTTTTTTTGAGATAGATACTAAATCAGAAATTATTTTTTGATGACCAATATGAAGACCATCAAATGTTCCAATGGTTATAATTGAAGATTTTTCCGCTATATAATTTTCTAGATTATTAATGATTTTCATTTACCAGGGCACAAAGTCTTACAAAATTACATTTTAATTGTTAATGATTTTTCAAGTAA
>CETH01069869.1_pt1 | contig 25620 bp, 24 predicted proteins | sample 361461 | NCBI WGS metagenome assembly CETH01 (sample SAMEA2622695, study PRJEB7988) | marine metagenome | isolation source: saline water (ENVO:00002010), including
AAATTATGAAGAAAAAAAAGCATCTAAATTAGGCTTTACTTCGCTTTATAATTATTTTGAAGATAAAATTCTAAAAGAAAAAAAAATGATTGAAGAAGAAAAAAAAGAATCTGAAGAGATCAAAAATGTCAATGATCTAAAAAATAAAGAAAATAAAAGTTGTAGCTGTTGTTAAATATAATTTTGGGCACTGATCAAAAGCAAGACCCATACTTACTCTTTTGAATTCTTTATTGGTATTAATATTTTAAGTTTTCAATATGTCTAATTAAATTATTATCTTTAAATACTTTGCAAAAATAAGGTGGGATATATTCTCTAGTTGTAATGCCTCCTGAGGTCATTGTCCATATATTAACTTTAAAAGTATTTAGATCAATAGAATAAAAAATATTTTTTTCATCATTCTCAATTAAATACAAATTAACATATAATAATTGTAGATCAGTTTCATAAAAATATTCTCTAACTTTAGTATTTTTATTCATATCAGTTTCAATAACTCTTACTTTTTCTGAAGTAAAAAAATCAAATCCCCATAAAATTTTTGAACAGAGTAATTTTTTATCTGTTAAATCATTCTTTGCAAATGCTGAAAAGCTTATTAAAAAAAAAATTAATATATATTTAAATTTATATTGCATATTAAATTATAAAAATATGTTTAAAAAAATTTTCATTAATTTTTATAAATTAAAACTTTAGTCCTAGACCTAAGCTCAAAAGAGTTGATGGAGTGCCAATAATTTGACCAAATGTAGAATCATTGAAACTGATATAATAATAATCTAAACTTACAATTACATTATTAATTATTGTAAAATCTAATCCTAAACCTGAGTATAGATCAAAACCTTTATTATAATAATGAGATTCAAAAGTACTTGAAGATCCATGCAAAAGATCAGTGCTACCTGAATGACTCCAATGATGAAATCCTATTTTTAAGTAAGCAGATGAATTGAAATCACTTTTGGGTGTTGAAATTATACCTCCTATACCTAAGCCAGAAGTATTACGTGAAATTGTTCCAGAATTTTTAAACTGATAATTGCCACCATCATGTGTAAAAATTTCACCATTTTCACCTTTAATAGTACTATCACCTAAATCATAATATATAAATTCAGTATCAAACATTTGATTTAAATTTTTCGATAAAGAAAAAATATAACCTGAATCTGTATTATCATATTTAATATCATTGTTAATGGAGGAAGCTGCATCATCATGATTTACTAAACCATAATTTATTTTAACAGTATATTCTTTTGCTTTAATATTAAAACTAATAATTACAAAACAAGTTATATAAATAATTGTATAAAATTTTTTCATTTAAAGTTTTTTCTATTCTATTTTTACTATAATTTAATTGATATAATTAATTTATTAAAAAATATTTATAAATTATATATAATGAAAGAACCATTTAAAATAACAAAAAAATTAAACTAAATTATGATAAAATTTAATATTTCAGAAATGGATGGAATTAAATATTCTTTAATCAGTGGCGATAAGAACAAAATTCATCTTGATGATATTACTGGTTATAATTCAATATTTGGAAAAAAAATTTGCCATGGAACTTTAGTGGTTCTAAATTTTATTAAAAAAACTAATCTAATTAAATTACTTAAAAATATTAACTCTTATTCATTAAAAATAAATTTTAATAGACCATTTGCATATAATGACAATATCTATGTATTAAAAAATAATAAAAAAATATTTCAAAAAAATAATGGTTTAGCTTCCGTTATTTTTAAAAATGATTTACCAAAAAATAGTTTAAATAAATTACAATTAATTAAAAACTATAAAACTAAAATAAAATTAAGTAATATAAAATTTAGCCATTTTAATACTTTAGAGTTAATACTTAATCACTTATCTAAATATGTTGGTATGGTTAATCCAGGAAAAAATTCAATAATTAGTGAAATTAATATTATGTATAATATTAATTTTCAAGAAAACAATTATGTTAAAATTTATTCAAAAAAACCCAAAAAAGATTTACCAATTATTTTTAATAGCATTAAGTACAAAAAATTTATTGTAGATTTTGTTACATTAAAAAGACCTCTCTTAAAAAGAAATAAAATTAAAATTAATAACAAAATTAAAAAATATGTAAAAAATATCAAAATCCCAGTTTTAATAATTGGTGCAAGCAATGGAATTGGATTAGAAATTTTTGAATTAATTAAGTTAAATAAAAAAATTCCCATTATAGGTACCTATAATCAAAATAAAATAAGAAATAATCAAAAAAATATTAGTATTATAAAATTAAACATAAATAAAGATTATAAAAAAATTAGAGAAATTATTAAAAAATACAGACATCTTAGAATTTATTATTTTGCAACGCCAAAAATAGAAATATCTAATAATAATTCACACAACATTAAAAATTATAAAAATTTTTATATCAACTATCCTCTTAAAATTATTAATGATATAAAAATTGATAAACTAGAATTTTTCTATCCTTCTTCAATATTCGTTACCAATAAACATTTGTCAGATTATTCAAATGCTAAAAAATTAGGTGAGCAATCCCTACTAAAAATAAATGATAATACTAAATTTATTAATATCTTGAGAATAGATGAGATTAATACTAAACAAAATTTAAATCTGATTAATAAACACTACCCCAGCTTTATTGAAAAATTAACTAAGAAAATCAATTATCAAAATAAAATTTTCAATTTTAAATAAATTAAATTTGTATATAAGTTTATCAAAATAATATTTTTTTTAATTAAAAAAAACTCATTTATTAATTTATGAAACAAATTTTATTAATGTTCTTTAAAATTATAATTAAACTAGATAATATATTAATTTATTTTTTTAATAAGAGTATAATTACAAAATTTACTGAATATGTTGAGCAAAATAATTATACAAAAGTAGAATTAAAAAAGAAGATATTTAAATGGTTTACTCCTAACTATATTTGTAGATACAGAGTTTCTACAATTCTTCAAAAAGAACCTGAAACAATAGAATGGATTGATAATTTTAAAACTGAAAAAGAAACAAAAATATTTTGGGATATTGGAAGTAACATAGGTATATATTCAGTATACGCTGCAAAAACTCACAAGAATATTAAAGTTATAAGTTTTGAACCCTCAACAAGTAATTTAAGAGTATTATCAAGAAATATACATATTAATAATTTAGTTAATAAAATTTCAATTTTTCAAATTCCACTCACAAATGAAGACAATAAACTTTTAACTATGTATGATAGTAAATTTATTGAGGGATGGGCTATGAATTCTTTTGGTAAAGAAACAAATTATAATATTAAAGATAAATTTCTACAAAATAATTATAAAATTTTTGGCACTTCAATAAATTATTTAATTGAAAATAATATTTTAGCATTGCCTGATTATATAAAAATAGATGTTGATGGAATTGAAGATTTAATTCTATCAGGAAGTAATAAATATTTATCTTCAAAAAAAATTCAAAAAATATCAATAGAAATAGATGAAAATTTTGAGAAGCAAAAAAACAATATACTTAAAATTTTAGAAAAACATAATTTTGTATTTGATAAAAAACATCAATCTGCGATAGTCAAAAATAATAAGGAAACTAACAAAACATATAATTATCACTTTATTAAAAAATTTTAGTTTAAATTTAGATGAATATACATAAAAAAATTATTAAAAATAAATTTGTTACTATAAAACCTTTTGCAGATGAATATATTAATAAAGAATTTGTAAAATGTATCAATAAAAAATCAATTAATAAATATTTAAATATAAGACATAAAAAACAAACTATAAAAACATGTATTGACTACTTAAATGTTTTAAAAAATAATGGTGATCTTTATTATGCAATTTTTTCTAATTCACAAAAAAAATTAATCGGAACATTAACACTAAGATCATACAAAAAAAAATATGCATTTTTAGGTTATATGATTTGTTATAAAAAATATTTTGGATCTATTGAAAGTAAAAAATCTTTTCAAATTTTTTTAAAATATATATTTGATAATTCTAAAATAACAAAAATTTACGCGGGTACTGAAAAAGAAAATATAGCTTCTAATTTTAATCTTATTGCAAATAATTTTAAATTAATTAAAAAAACAAATAAATTTTTTTGGTTTGTTTTAAACAAAAAAGATTTTATATTGAAATAAGTAATGTTAAACTACATAGATATTCTTAAAGAAATAAAAAAGAAAAATTCAAAGTCAATTAAAGTTGGTTTTTTTTCGAATTTTAACAACATTATATTAAATAATTATATTAATTATTTTTTTAAAAAAAAAACTAAATATCAAATTGATTTTCTTAAAACAGATTTTAATCAAATAGATCAACAATTATTCAATCAAAAATTTATTAATAAATTAAAAAAAGTAGAATTTGTTATCCTGGGAGTTGATTTGGGTTGTTCATTAGATATTAATTTAAACAAAATTAATTTATTTATTCAAAATTATAAAAAAAATATAAACCATCTTATTCAATCCTTACCCAATAAAAATATTTTAATTTTTAATATTACATATTTAGAAAGTTTTTTTCAAATAAATCAAAGATATAGATTTAAAATCCAAAAAAAAATACAAAACTTTAATAATTATTTAGTTAATTTATCAAACATCAATAGTTTTAAGATAGTTGATATATATAATATTGTATCCAAAAGAGGTGCTTTAAATTTTTTTAATTATGAAAATTTAAATGAATATAAAATACCATATAAAGATATTGGTCACGAAGATATTGCATTTGAAATATATTCAATAATTTATAGTCATTTTGATGTTAAAAAAAAATGCATAATTCTTGATTTAGATAATACTCTATGGGGAGGCATCTTAGGTGAAAAGGGTTATAAAAATATTTATATAGGTGAAAATGGAAAAGGGTTACCTTTTTTAAAATTTCAAAAATATTTAAAACTTATATCAAGTGAAGGAATAATATTAACTATTTGTTCTAAAAATAATTATAGTGATGTTTTAGAATGTTTTAATAATAACAAAAATATGATTTTAAAACTTAATGATTTCTCAATAGTAAAATGTAATTGGGATGAAAAATATTTAAATGTTAATATAATTAAAAAACAATTAAATATTGGGAAAAATTCAATGGTTTTTTTTGATGACTCAAAAATTGAAAGAGACAAAATGCTAAAATTTAATCCACAAATTAAAACCATAAATGTTTCTGATGATCCAAATAATTATATTAAGGATATTGAAGAATCAGGAGTGTTTAAGTCATATTCAGTTTTAGAAGAAGATAAAAATAAAAAAAAACAATACGAAATTTTAAAAAAAGCAGATATTTTAAAAAATAAAACCAGTAATATTGAAAGTTTTTACAAAAAATTAAATATGAAATTTGAAATCAGTAAGGTCAAAACTAAAATAAATTTTGACAGAACATACCAATTAATTCAAAAAACGAACCAATTTAATTTAACAACAAAAAGGTTTACTGAAATTGAATTAAAAAAATTTATTAAAAATAAAGATAATACTGTTTTAATAGGAAGATTAAAAGATGTTTATGGTGATCATGGTTATACTGCTCTTGCAATGATCAAAAAAAATAATGAGACATGGACTATAGAAAATTTTCTTCTTTCTTGCAGAATTCTAGGAAGAAAAGTTGAAAATGAATTTATTAAACAAATAATTTTAAATGCAAAAAAAAATAAAATTAAAATTGTTAGGGGATATTATAAAAAAACCAAACAAAACATTCAGTGTAAAAATTTTTATGAAAACAATATGTTTAAAAAAGCTGGTAAATACTTTATTGCTAAAACCCAAAATTATAAATATAAAAAAAATATAATATATTCTAAATTAATTTAATATGCAAAACATAGAAAAAAAACTAGAAAATATTTTTGAAGTCGTTTTTGATTTAAAAAAAAATAAAATTAAGAAATCTAACTTTTCAAATACAAAAAAGTGGGATTCAATTAATCATCTAAATTTAATTCTTGCTTTAGAAAGTAATTTTAAAATTAAGATATCACCAGAAATTAGTATTAAATTATTGTCATATTCTAATGTATTTAATTTTCTAAAAAAAAATATAAATAAAAAATAATTACTTTAAATAAAAAAATTCTGAAATTTTTTCATTATTAAAAACTATACAAAATGGTAAGCCTGTAGGTAATTCTATAGAAGATATATTTTGTGCTCTATATAAACCTATTTTAATCATTGTTGCTCTCAATGAATTACCATGCGCAACTATAATTATATTTTTATTTGATTTAATATTTGGAAAAATAAAGTTATCATAATATGGCGAAACTCTATCATATACATCTTTAAGACTTTCACCATTTGGAGGACGAATTTCAAAAGATCTTCTCCATAAATGTACTTGTTGTTTTCCAAATTTTTTTGCTGTTTCTTCTTTATTTAAGCCTACTAAATCTCCATAGTCTCTTTCATTCAAATTACTATTTTTTGTCATTACTAATTTACCTTCATCAAATAAATTAAATAATTCAGCCTCTTTTAAAGCAATTTCTGCCGTTTTGTTTGCTCTCTGAAGTGTACTGCTAAAAACTTTATCTATTTTAATTTTGTGATTTTTTATTAGCAAACCGGCTTTTTTGGCCTCATCTTCTCCATTTTGGGATAATGGTATATCTTTAAGACCTGTAAATTTATTTTCAAGATTCCATTTACTTTGACCATGGCGGAGTAAAATAAGTTTGTTCATATAATCTTTAATATAATAAAAAGTTTATGTTATAGGTAAATAATTACTAATAGCAAATTATGACTAATAAAAAAAGAACTGAATTTGATACCCTAGGTTCTAAATTAATTGATAAAAATAGACATTGGGGAGCACAAACTCAAAGATCTATAGAAAATTTTCAGATAGGAGAAGAAAAAATGCCTATTGAAATAATACGATCTATCGGTCTTCAAAAAAAGGCAGCTGCACAAGCTAACCTGTATTTTAAAATTATTGATCAAAAAATTGGCAAAGCTATAATTAAAACATGTGATCAAATAATCAATTTAAAATTAAAAGATGAATTTCCTATATCTGTTTGGCAAACTGGTTCTGGAACTCATACTAATATGAATGCAAATGAAGTAATATCTAATTATTCTATAAAAATTTTAAAGGGAAAGATTGGTACAAAACATCCTGTTCATCCAAATGACCATGTAAACTTATCTCAATCATCTAATGACACTTTTCCTACTGTAATGCATATTGCAATAAATGAATTAACAGAAGAAAAATTATTACCTAGTTTAAAAAATTTGATTAATGAAATTAGAAAAAAATCAATCAAATATAAATCAATTATAAAAATAGGTAGAACACATTTGCAAGACGCAACTCCATTAACTTTAGGACAAGAATTTTCTGGTTATTTAAATCAAATATCAAATTGTTTAAAAAGAATTCAAATAGCAAAAAAAGAACTTAATTTAGTTGCTCAAGGTGGAACGGCAGTAGGAACAGGAATTAACAGTCCTAAAAACTTTGATACAAAATTTTGTAATTTTTTAAATAAAATGACTATTAATAATTATAAACCTTCTCCTAATAAATTTGAATCTATTGCTAGTCATGATGCATTATTAAATTTTTCTTCAAGTTTAAACAATTTGTCAACTGCAGTTTACAAAATAATTAATGACATTCGATTTTTAGCTTCTGGACCAAGAGCTGGTTTAGCTGAGATTAATTTACCTGCTAATGAACCTGGATCATCAATAATGCCTGGTAAAATAAATCCTACTCAAATTGAAGCATTGGCTATGGTATGTTGTCAAGTTTTTGGAAATAATCATTCAGTTCATTTTGCAGGCTCTCAAGGACATTTTGAACTTAACACATATAAACCAATTATTGCTTATAACATTATTCAATCTATAAATTTATTAAGTAATGGCATTAATAGTTTTAATAAAAACTGTCTAAAAAAAATAAAACCTAATATGAAAAATATTGAAAAAAACTTAAAAAGTTCGCTTATGCTTGTAACAGCATTAAATCAACATATTGGATATGATAATGCGGCAAAAATCGCAAAAAAAGCTTTCAATGAAAACTTAACACTTAAACAAGCAGCAATTAAACTTAATTTAGTTGATGAAAAAATGTTTGATAAATTAATAAATCCGAAAAAAATGATTTAATTTACATATTCGTAATTTGATTTATCTGAAAATAATTTTTTTAATAATTCATTATTAAGATAATGACCTGATTTATTTCCATAAAAATATCCTTGTATTGGTGATTCTGCCAAATATAAATCTCCTATTGAATCTAATATCTTATGCCTAACAAATTCATCTTTGTATCTTAATCCTTCTTTGTTAAGTATTTTATTATGCCCAACAACAACTGCATTCTCAAGAGATCCTCCTAAAGCAAAACCATTTGAACGTAATAAATCCACATCTTTTTCAAAACCAAATGTTCTAGCTGAAGCTATATCGGTTTTATAATTTCCATTTACTAACTGTAATTGGCAAGATTGTTTACTAATTAATGGACTAGGAAAATCTATCTCAAAATCAATTGAGAATTGTTTGTTTGGTAATAATTTTGCAAAACTGTCATCATTAGATACATATACTTCTTTTTTTACTTTTAAGATCTTTCTTTTTTTATTTTGAACTTTTATTCCATTACTTTCAATAATCTCAACAAATGGCTTTGAGCTTCCATCCATTATTGGTACTTCTTGAGTACTTAAATAAATTTTTAAATTATCTATGTGCAAACCAGATAGTGCACTCATTAAATGCTCTATTGTTGATACAGTATTTCCAAATTGATTTGATATTGATGTACTGAGATTAGTTGAAGTAACATTGAGCCAACTTGCAACAATTGAATTGCTACCTGGTATATCAGATCTATAAAATTTTATCCCAGTATCTTCTCTAGCAGGCTCAAGTTTCATATTAACCTGGATTCCTGTATGCAAGCCTACTCCATTAATTTCTATTGATGTACTAATTGTTCGCTGGTTAAGTTTTTCTAAATTTAAATCTATCATAAAAAAAAGTGCTGTTTAACAGCACTTTTTAGGAATATATTTTTTTTACGATTTTAACAACTAACTGAATATTACAAACTATTTCATATCATTTACAATATATTAATTTGCCTGCCTCCTTAAAAAAGTAGGTATATCAAGAAGTTCTTCATCATTTTCTTGGTTAAATTCCTTATCAAGATCTTGATCTTGACTGTCTATTGGATCAAATTCTTTATCAGAATCATCTTCAATAATATTGTTTTTTTCATCTTTTTCTATAAGATTTTCAGATATGATTGGTTCTGACTTTTCATTATTTTCAATAATATTTTCTTCTATTTTACTTGAATTTTCAACATTATCAAAAAGACTAAGTCTTCTAACAGTTGGCTCTACATCATTTTCTATTTTATCATTTTGATCAATTTCTTCAGAGTCTACTAAATTAGATGTTTCAAGAATTTCAGCGTCATCTTCAACAACCTCATCTTGTTTTTCTATAATATTGCTATTAAAATTTCCATTTTCAAAATCATTATTTTCAGCTTCTGAGGTTTCATCATAATTAGAAACTGCCGCATCATTTTCATGTGATGCAGAAGTTGCTTCTTCTATTATTGATTCATTTGATTCAATATGTTTATTTTCTAATTCTTCATTACTATGATCTTCTAAATTTACTTCATCTATTTTATTTGAAGATAAATTTTCAGCTTTGTATACATCATTATTTAATGAAATTCCAGCTACTGAATCTAAGGGTTTAGCACTAATAGTATTTTGTGCATCAATACCAGTAGCAACAATACTAACTCTTACTAAGCCTTCTAAACGATCATCACATGTGGTGCCATAAATTATATTAGCTTCATCATCCACTTCTTGTTTAATTCTATTAGCAGCTTCATCCACTTCATACAATGTAATGTCCTTACCACCTGTAATATTTATTATTAATCCTTTAGCACCTTTAAGCGATACATCATCAATTAAAGGATTAGCTATTGCTGCTTCTGCTGCTGCCACAGCTCTTCCCTCACCTGAAGCTTCACCTGTTCCCATCATAGCTTTACCCATTTCCGACATTACTGTTTTAATATCAGAAAAATCTAGGTTGATCATTCCAGGCTGAACCATTAAATCTGTAACTCCTCTAACTCCAGCATATAAAACATCATCTGCCATTTTAAATGCATCAGAAAATGTTGTTTTTTCATTTGCAATTCTAAATAAATTTTGATTTGGAATTGTGAGAAGGGTATCAACATATTGTTGCAATTCTTCTACTCCTTCATTTGCAAGTTTCATTCTTTGCGAACCTTCAAAATGGAAAGGTTTAGTAACAACTCCAACTGTCAATATACCTCTTTCTCTAGCGAGTTTTGCAATAATAGGAGCAGCTCCCGTGCCGGTGCCACCACCCATACCAGCTGCAATAAAAAGCATATGACTTCCATCCAATTTTTCTGATAATTCATTTATTGCTTCTTCTGCTGCCTGTCTGCCCACATCGGGTCTCATTCCCGCACCTAAGCCTCTCGTACTTTTTAAACCCAATTGAATTTTATTTTGACATTGTGAAATTTGAAGGGCTTGAGCATCAGTATTAGCAATTAAAAAATCAACACCTTCTAAGTTTGCATTGATCATATTATTAACTGCATTGCCGCCTGAACCACCAACTCCTAAAACCGTAATCTTTGGATGCAAATTTTGCTCTACATCTTGTAATGAAATGTTAATACTCATTTTAATTCTCCGCCGTTTAATTAGATTTTTAAAGATTTATTGTCGAAACCGTCAATAAATTAATCTATATATTGTATTTTATATTATATATATTTATCAAGCCAAGTAAAAAAGCTAGAAAAACTGCTATTTTTTGATTTTTTTTCATTATTTTTCATAAAACTAATAGCATAGTCTTCAAAATTATAGAGAATTGTACCAATTACATCAGAATATGCTGGATTAGCAAATCTACCATCTAAATTTAATTCATCAAGGGGTTTTGCTAATCTTACATTACTAGAAAATATCATCTCTGCATATTCACGAATGCCTTCTAATTGAGCACCTCCTCCAGTGATTACTACATTTTTTATTTTTTTGTTATTTAAACCATTTTGTTTAATTTTTTGCCAAACAATTTCAAGAGTTTCTTCTATTCTTGGTTTTATTATTGAATTAATTTTTGATCTATTTATTTGATTAAATTTATTTTCTTCACCTGATATATTTGGTATTTCTATATTTTCATGTTCATCACTAGGTGAACTTAAAACTGAACCATATAAAGTTTTTAATCTTTCAGCACTAGATATTGTTGTAGAAACTCCTCTAGCAATATCATTTGTAACATGATTGCTTCCAACCATAAAACTATCAGCAAAAATAAATGAATTATTAAAAAAAATTGCTGTGGACGTAGAAGAATGTCCTAGATCTATACAAATACTACCTAATTTTTTTTCATCATTGCTTAAAGTTGCAAGAGCAGATGATAAAGGTGTTGGAATATAGTTGTCTATATTAATTTTAAGATCTTGAGATAAATTAATAATATTTTTTAAATATTTTCTACTTAGTAATAATCTATAAAAATTTATTTTTAGCTTATCACCGTAATTACCTAAAGGGGAATAATAAACAGTTTTATTATCAATTTCATATGAAACAATATTATTTATAGATTCAAAATATTCATCATTTTTTTCAAAATAATTTGATTGATTTATAGCTTTTTTTAAATGTAAATCTGTAATTTTTTCATCTCCAATAAGAATTTCAGAATCATAGAATTCAGATAGGGAATCTATAGTGGGGATATTAAGATTAATAGAATATATTTTAGTTTGTGAATTTTTTTCTGATTCACTTATTAATATTTTTATTTCATCAAGTAGCTTTTGATAATTTAAAAATAAATTTTTTTTAACCTCTTCTGTGGGATGACTTATTAAAGATAATACTCTTGTTTTTTTGCTAATACTATAATCTGATACTATACATGAAATCTTTGAATTGCCGATGTTAATGCCAACTTTAATCACTTATTTTAACTCAATTATTGCTTTTTGAAATTCTCTCAGATCAATAGATTCTATATTATTTAATTCGTTATTGTTAAGTTTTTTTCTTAATTTTAAATAATTATTAATTGAATTATTAGGATAATCTTCAGATAACTTTATAATTAATCCATTACTTAAAATAATGTTCCAGCGTCTTTTATTTATATAAATAGCAGAGCTAATCTTTTCTTGATTATTTACATTAAAATCATTGAAAATATCTAAAACAGAATTAGCTATCAATATTGATGAAGGGCCGGAAAAAGTTATAAAATTTTTATTTATAAGATTAGTATTATTTACTGAGTCTATAATTTTTCCTGAATAGTCAAAATAATATTTTTCTTGATTAAAAATATAAATACCTACAGGTTTATATTCTTCAATTTTAATTATAATTTTATTTTTTAAATTTGTAGTTATGGACAAATTTTTTACCCAATTTATTTCTCTAATTTCTTCAAAAATTGTTTCTAAAGGAATTAAAAAAATAGATTTATTATAATATTTTTTTATCAAGTCATCAACTTCATCAATTTTTAAAATTTCCAGACCTTCAATATGAGAAGAATTTAATTGATAATTATAATTTTCAGAAAATTTATTTATTTTTTTTATAAAATAAATCTCAAACTTGGAAGTTATATTGTAAATATTAAAAGCAGTTATAATTACAACAAATATTATAATAATTATTAAAATTAAAAATTTATTATAGTTTAAATAAAATTTTCTTTTATTTAGAAATTTATTCACTTTGAATTATTTATTAATTCTAAAACAATATCTGCAAAAGTAATCTCTTTGAACCTTGCTTGTTCTGGAACTAATGAAATAGGAGTTAAACCTGGTTGCGTATTAATTTCTAAAAAATAAATTTTTTTCTCTTTATTATTATATATAAAATCACTTCTTGAAATAGCATTACAATTCAGTTTTTGATGGATTTTTACTGCATAGTTCAAACATTTATTAAATTGAATTTTATTGATCTTAGCAGGTAAAATATGTTTTGAATAACCCTTTGTATATTTTGACTGATAATCAAAAAATTTATTATTACTTTGTATTTCAGTAACTCCTAAAGGTGTATTTTTAGAATTTTTTTTTAAAACAGAAACAGTGAGTTCTTTGCCAAATATAAATTTTTCAATAATTAGTATAGAGTGATTTTTTAATTTTTTTTTATATTTATTAAGATTTCTTATAAAAAATAATAAATCATTATTATCTTTTACAATATTAGTTGCAAAACTTGATCCACTATTATTGGGCTTAATTACAAAAGATTTATATTTTTTTTTCGCCTCAAGTAGCAAAAAATTGTTTAAATTATTTATATTTATTTCAAAAAAATCAGGTGTTGGTATTTTTATTTTTCTAATAATATTTTTAGATAGAGACTTATTAAAAGATTTTTTAGATGATAAAATACTTGAATGAGTAAATCTAAAATTATTTTTTTTAAGTATATTTTGAATAGTTCCATCTTCACCAAAGGTGCCATGTAGGGCATTAAAACATATGTAATCTCTTGAAAATTTTTTTATATCATTCTCAAATTTTTTTGGATTTACCAGAAGAGTTTTAAAAAATATTTTTTCTTTTTTTAAAACTTTTTTTACTTCTTTTGCGGTATTAAGTGAAATTTTATGTTCTTCATTAAAACCCCCTTCTAAAACTAATATTTTTTTCAATCTATGCACCTATAATTTTTATTTCCCATTCTAATATAATATTAAATTTTTTTTGAACCTTTTCTATTATAATTTTTCCTAGCTTTTCAATATCGGAGGCTTTTGCCTTATTTGAATTAATTATGAAATTTGCATGTAAATTACTTACATGAGCATCACCTACAGAAAGCCCCTTACAACCAGATTCTTCTATCAATTTAGCAGCAAATTGATTTGGAGGATTTTTAAAAGTACTTCCTGATGTTTTTTCCAAAATAGGTTGATTTGCCAATCTTTTTTTTTTTATAATATCATGTTTATTATTAATCTCTTCCAAATTACCTATATTACTAAAAAACTTTGCATTTGTTATTATTGAACTATCTTCTATATCTGAATATCTATAATCTAATTTTAAATTTGTAACTTTTGCATTTTTTTTATCTCCATTTTTATCAAAGTATTCAATTTCTTTTAATAGATCACTAGTTTCGGAACCAAAACATCCTGCATTCATTTTTATTGCCCCTCCTAATGTACCTGGTATACCGCTAAAAAATTCAAATCCGGAAATATTATTTTTTCTTGCAAAATTTGAAAAATGTATATCAAGAATGCTTGCACTTACTAAAATATAATTTTCAAATAAACTAATTTTATTAAAACCCTTTCCGAGTTTTAATAAAATTCCATTATATCCCCCATCTCTTACTAATAAATTTGAACCAGCACCTATTACATATCTTGGTAAAGATTTTATTGTTTGCAAAATAATTTCAAGTTCTATTGAGTTTTCAACAATTATTAGTAATTTTGTATTTCCACCAGTTCTAAACCAGGTAAGTTTGGACATATCATGATCAAATAAAAATTTACTTTTTAATTGTTTTTCTAATTTATAAAGTTTTTCAAACATTATTTACTTAAATAATTATTAGCGATTTTTGTAATTGATCCTGCACCCATAAAAATCAATAGTTCATTATTTGAAATTTCAATATTTAATAAATTTATTAATTTTTTCTCACTTACTACATAATGTGAATTTTTATTAATTCTTATTACTTTTTTATATAAATCTTTAGAAGTCGCTCCTGAAATTTGTTTTTCACCTGCACTATAAGTTGGAGTAATATACAATTTATTAATCCCAGATAGAACTTTAATAAATTCATTCATTAACAATTTTGTTCTAGAATATCTATGAGGCTGAAAAACAACTATAATTTTTTTACTAATATTCTTTGCTGCAGATAGTGTAGCAAAAATTTCAGTAGGATGATGCGCATAATCATCATAAATTGAACAATTTTTTCTTTTTCCAAGAAAAGTAAATCTTCTTTTTACCCCTATATAATTTTTTAGACTTTTTCTAATTGCATTTATATCTATCCCAATAATTAAGGCAGTTATAATACTAGCGCTAGCATTTAAAATATTGTGATTACCAAGAGTGTTAATACTCAGATTATATTTTTTTTTAATACTTAATATTTTAGAATTTATATTAATTCTAAAATTAGTTATATTTTTATCAATATTAATTCTATCAATATATACATCAGATTTTTTATTCTTAATTGAATATGTAACTATATTTCTAGTATTAATTTTTTTAATTAATATTTTTAAATTTTTGTCATCATTGCATATAATTGTTGTCCCATAATAGGGTAGATTTAAAATAAATGTTTCAAAAGCTTTCATTAAGTTTTTTTTAGATTGATAAAAGTCAAGATGTTCTATATCCAAATTTGTTATAACTGATATTTGGTGAGGTAATTTTAAAAAAGATCCATCACTTTCATCAGCTTCAGCAACCATCCATTTTCCTCTGCCGAATCTATTATTATTATAATATCTATTAATTATCCCACCATTAACTATTGTTGGATCTAATCCGGCAACATCTAAAATATTTCCAATAAGACTTGTAGTAGTTGTTTTGCCGTGTGATCCAGCAACAGCTATAGATTTTTTATTTTTCATTAATTCACCTAACATATCAGCTCTACTCACAAGTGGTATTTTATTTTTTTTGGCAGCAATAATTTCTGAATTATTTTTTTTAACAGCTGATGAAAAAACTATTGCTTCAGCATTTTTAAGATTAGAAGAATTATGTCCTTTATATACTTTAATACCTTTTTTTCTTAATCGAATAGCATTATCATTAATACTAATATCACTTCCTTGAACAGAGTAACCTAATTCAAACATCAATTCAGCAATTCCCGACATACCTATCCCACCAATACCCACAAAATGAACTCGTGTTTTCTTATTACTTTTCATTTTTTATCATTTTAAACATTATTTCATTTGCATCTTTGTATATTATTTTTTCAAATTCTTTTTTATATTTTTTTTTGTTTTTATAATTTTTTAATATTTTTTTTATAAATATTTTTATATTACTAATTTCAGTTTTTTTTTCATTAACAATTAGTATACAATTCAACTTAGATAAAATAGATGCATTTTTTTCTTGATGATTATCTTTAGATGAAGATAATGGAATAATAATTGATGGAATTTGATATTTAATAATATCATCAATTGATCCTGCGCCCGCTCTAGAAACCAATAAATTGGAATGGGATAAAATTTCATCAATATTGTAAAAATAATTTTTTAATAGATATTTACTAGGTAAATTTTTAAGCAATTTAGTTATTTTATTTTTGTATTCATCAGGACATTGAACTACAAAATAAAAATCTTTTAGAGTATCAACATCTAATATTTTAAGTATTTTTTCTAAAAAATTCATAATAAAAAATGAACCCTGACTTCCACCATATATAAAAATTGTAAATTTTACGCTATGTTTTTTTTCTAAAGTATTTATATTATATTTGTCTATATTTTGAGGCAATCCAACAACATAAATTTTAGAAAGTATATGTTTCTCAATTTTATAATTAATATCATAATTAACAAAAATTTTATTAGCAAATTTTGCAAAAAAACTATTACTTCTTCCTATTATAGAATTTTGTTCATGAATATAATACTCAATATTTCTTACAAATTTCATTAAACATACTGCAAGTGAAGGACATACTGAAGCATAACTTCCAAAAGAAATAGCTATATCAGGTTTTAATTTAATTATTAAAAAAACAGAATAAAAAAAACCAAAAAATAATTTTATTATACCAATAAAGTTATGAAAAAAATTTCCAGATAAATGCGATGCGCTAATTTGTATAATTTTACCATCAAAATCTTTGATAAATTTTAATCCTCTATAATCACAAATCATAGTACAATTAAATTTATTTTTAATTAAATATTTACCAAAATTTTCTCCTGGATTCACATGTCCACCAGTACCACCTGTGAAGATTACTACTTTTTTATTCATTGTTAACGTTAGTTAAAGACAATAAAAAACCAAATAAAATACTAACAGATATCATTGATGAACCTCCATAACTAACAAATGGTAATGTCATACCTTTAGTTGGTATCAAACTTAAAGAACTAAATATATTTATTAAACTTTGCAAACCAAATGAACATACAAGTCCTGAGATTGCAATCATTTTGTATGGATCTTGATTTTTTAGTACATTTAACAATGTTCTAACAATGATAGCTAATATTATTATTAAGATAATTAAACAAAATATCAATCCAAGTTCCTCTCCAGCTACAGCAAAAATAAAATCAGTATTTGCATCAGGAATTTTTTCTTTTAATGTACCTTGGCCAGGTCCTTTTCCTAAAATGCCCCCTGATTGAAAAGCTTTTAAACTTAAATCAATTTGATAACTATCAGCATTTCCAAAAAAAGCACTAATTCTAGTTTGAACATGTTCAAAAAAATAATATGAAACCAGTGAAATAAAAATTAGAAAGAAAATAGCTAAAAACACTAAAATAATTGGCAGTCCAGCAATAAACAATTGGCAAAAAAAAGTAGCAGAAATTAGAATTGTCATTCCTAAATCTGGTTGAAGCAGTATTAATGAGACTAAAATTCCAAAAAATAAGAAAGCTAGGGATAGATAATATTTTTTTCCATTAATAGTTTGTGCAATGCTCCATGCAGATAAAATTACAAAAAAAGGTTTAATTATTTCTGAAGGTTGTAAAGAAAAACCTAAAAGACGAAACCACCTTTTTGCGCCGTTTAACTCATATTCTAAAAATAAAATTAAAAATAAAATTAAAATAAAAATAATAAATCCAATTAGTGATATTCGTCTAATATTTTTATCAGAAATTTGTGATAATATTATTAATAAAAATATACCTATTATAAAAAAAATACTATGACGATTAATAATATAAAATTTTTCATTTACAGAAAATGACAAAATTACTCCAGTCAAACCTAGAGCAAGAATAAAAACAAAATTAATTTTATCAATTGCCATCCACCAATTTTCAATTTTTCTCATATTAATTTTTTAATTTTTTTTTAATTAATTTGTTAAAATGATCACCTCTTGATTCAAAATCAACATATTGATCATATGAAGAACAAGCAGGAGCAAAAAGGATTGTAACTTTCATATTGTCTAATTTTATATCAATAAAAATTTGTGAAATAACTTCTTTTAAATTTAAAAATTTTTTAATTTTAAAAAATTTATTTAAATTTTTATGAATATTTATTGCTGACTCTCCATAAACATAAATTTTATTTATATTATCTTTAAACATAGACAATTTTTTAAAATTTTTTTCTTTTGCTATGCCGCCAAGGATTAGATATACATTTTTTTGATCTACAATAGATTGAATTGTTGATTGAAGGTTTGTTGATTTACTATTGTTAATGATTATATGTTTTTTATTGTTTTTTATAACCTTAAATCTATAAGGGAGACCTTTAAATTTAGATATAGATTCAGAAAAAATTTTATTAGAAATATTTAATATTTTTGAACAAATGTAAGCAGCTAAAATATTTTGAAGATTAAATGTTCCACTCAAATGTAATGAAATATTTTTTATATTAATTTTATTTTTTTTGTTAAAATAATTATCATAAATATAATTTTTTTTAAAATATATATCTGCTTTAGGATTTGAAATAGAAAAAGAAATTTTATTTTTAATTTTTAAACTATTATATATCTGCTTAGTGTATTGATCGTCTATAGAAATCAAATTATAACCACTGATATTGTGAGTAATTATTTTCTTTTTTTGTTTAATATAATGATTAATATTATTGTATCTGTCCATATGATCATTTGATATATTTAATAAAATAGATATTTTAGGATCAAATTTAGAAATTTGTTCTAATTGAAATGAGCTTAATTCAATAACATGATGGGTATATTTTTTATTGGATAATAAACTATTACATAATGGCGTACCAATGTTACCTCCTACAAAAGTAAAATAATTGTTTTTTTTTAAAATATCTCCAATTAGTTTTGTAGTAGTAGATTTACCGTTTGTACCAGTTATTGCTATAACTATCTCATTTGAAAGTTTTTCATAATACAAATTTAAATCCCTTTTAAGTTTATTAGAATTTTTAAGGAATTGGAATTTTTTATCATATAAATTAATACCAGGTGAAACAAATATATTACTATATTGTAAAAGTTTTTTCTTAGAAGGATAATTTATTTTACTTTTAATAAATTTTTTTTTTATTTTATTTCGGATTAATATATTATCATCCCAAATATCAAAATCTTTTTTATTTTTTTTCAAATACTTTGCAATTGATATTCCGCTTTTACTTAAACCATAAATATAATTCATGTTAACGAATTTTTAATGTCGCAAGACCAATTAATGCTAATACTATAGTTATAATCCAAAATCTTATTACAATAGTTGATTCTGCCCATCCTTTTTTTTCAAAATGATGATGTAGAGGAGCCATCATAAAAACTCTTTTACCTGTAAGTTTAAAACTAACAACTTGAATAATTACAGATAGTGTCTCAAGTACAAATAGTCCGCCAACTATTGCTAAAACTATTTCATGTTTGACCATAATTGCAATTGAACCTAATGAAGCTCCAAGAGCAAGTGAGCCTGTATCTCCCATAAATACTTTTGCGGGTGGGGCATTAAACCACAAAAAGCCTAAAGCTGCACCAATTACGCTACCACAGAAAACTGCTAGTTCTCCTGTCCCTGGTATATAATTAATTAATAAATACTTTGCAAAAAAAGCATTTCCTGTTACGTAACAAATTAAAGCAAAAGTCATGGCAACTATCATTACTGGTACAATAGCTAAACCATCGAGCCCATCAGTTAAATTTACTGCATTTGCAGAACCAACAATAATAAAAAAACCTATTAAATAATAAAATAATCCAAAATTAATAATTAAATCTTTAAAAAAAGGAAAGGCAATAGCTGTGCCAATATTTCTATTCAAATTTTCGATAATTATAAAAGTTATTATAATACAAAAAATTATTTGAATTATAATTTTGTATTTTGCATTTAGACCAATTGATGAACGTGATTGTGTTTTTTTATAATCATCATATAAACCTATTAACCCAAAGCTGAGAAGACTAAGTGTACTAATCCAAACAAAAATATTTTTTAAATCACACCAAATAAAAAAAGATATTAATATGCTTAATATTATTAAAATTCCTCCCATAGTTGGTGTACCAGTTTTTTGTAATATATGAGTTTCTGGACCATCATTTCTAATTGGTTGACCAACTGGTTGTAACTTAGATAAAGAAGAAATTATCATTTTACCAAAAATTAATGAAAAAAATAAAGAAGTTAAAATTGCAGCACCTGTTCTGAAAGTTATAAAATTAAATAGATTTAAAAAACTAAATAACGAAATATACTCTTGAATAAATAATTTTATCAATTTAACGACCTCCGATTTCTATAATTTTTTTTGCAAATTTATTAACTTCAGTAGCATTTGATGATTTAACCATTAAAATGGCATTTTTATGAATTTTATCCTTAACATATTTAATTATTTGATCTTTATTATGCTTAATCATATATTTTTTATTAGATTTTTTTAATTTATTTACAGCTGTTTTGAACAATTCGCCACATAAAATTATTTCATTAATATTGGCATTTTCTATATATTTAATTATCTTCAAATGAAACTTATGACTTGAACTTCCAAGTTCATTCATATCGCCTAGAATTAATATTTTTTTATTTATATTATAATCTAAATCAATAAAATAATTTATGCTTTGAATCATTGTATCAGGATTTGCATTATAACTATCATCAATAAATTTTATTTTTTTATTATTAATTTTTAAATTATAAATTTTACCTCTTCCTTCAACAGGAGATAAAAATTTAGCATTTTTTAAAATATTTGTAACTTTTAATTTATTTTTAATATAAAAAGCCAGACTAAATAATGTATTATTTATTCTGTATTCAGATTTATTTTTAAGTATAATTTTATATTTCTTACCAAAAACAGATACCGAAACTTTAAAATTATTTTCTACACTACTAATATTTTGAATAAAACAATCAGAACTTAAATCACCTAATGTTATAATTTTTAAGTTTTGTTTTTTTGCTAAAGTCATAACAAATTTTTCTTCTTTTGATATATTTTGTAAAAATAAAAATTTTGCATTTGGATTATTTTTAGATAAAAAAATATTTGATTTTTCTTTTGCTATATTTTTTTTATTTTTAAAATTTGCTAAGTGTGTTGACTGAATATTAGTTAAAAATACATAGAATGGCTTGACCAGTGATGTTAATTCAGCAATTTCACCAAAATTATTAGTGCCAATTTCAAATATTGCATATTTAGAATTTAAATCTAAATTTAAAATTGAAATTAATATACCTAATAAGTTATTATAACTTTTTTTAGATGTGTAAGTATTAAATTCTTTTTTTAGATAAAAGCTTAGAGTTTCTTTTAAAGTTGTTTTACCTGCACTTCCTGTTATTCCAACAACTGATCCTTTATATAATGATCTTTTTATTTTTGCTAATTTAATTAAGTAATCAAATATATCTCTAACCAAGATGATTTTTTTACTAATTTTATTACTTTTATATTGTTTATTTGTAATACAATATTTAGCTCCTTTTTTTATTGAATCATCAATAAAATAATTACCGTGTGTTTTGCTTCCTTTTAAAGCTAAAAATATATCTCCTTTTTTAATATCATTACTGTTAATTTTAATTTTTTGAGATTTTTTTAGCAAATAATTTTCAAATTCAGTATCTGGACTCATAAATATTTATTTATTGTATTTTTAACAATTTTACTGTCATCAAATTTTTTAATTTTATTTTTAAAAATTTGATAATTTTCATGACCTTTACCTGCAATAATTAATATTTCGTTATCTTGCATTTTTCTAATTGCATATTCAATTGCCTTTTTTCTATTACTAATTTCTATTCCTTTACTACAATATTTAATAATTGTTTTCCTTATTTTTGATGGATTTTCATTTCTAGGATTGTCATCAGTAATATATATTTTATCTGCATTTTCATTTGCAATTTTACCCATTAATTTTCTTTTTGAAATGTCTCTGTTTCCACCACAACCAAATACTAATGATGGTTTAATTTTTTTATTAGTATATGTAAAAAGTATTTTTTTTAGAGCATCAGGTGTATGTGCATAATCAATAATTACTTTAATATTTTTTTTCTTACATTCAATTAATTGCAATCTTCCAGGTGCATTTGTGATTTTTTTTAAATAATTAATTATTTTTTTAGGTTTAATTTTAAACTGGCTACAACAAGCAATGGCACATTCTAAATTCTCTTTTTCAATTTGTGATAATTGTATATTATTTATTAAATATTTTTTTTTGTTTAAATTTAAATATAATACTTTTTTTGATTTATTAAAATAAATATCTTTTGAACCATATACAATTGTTTTAATTTTTCTTTTTTTAAGAACTTTAAAAAGATTTTTAAAATTTTTAATTCTTGAATTAATTATTGCTTCTCCTTCTGATTTTAAATACATTTTAAACAACTTAAGTTTAGCATTTTTATAACTGTAAAAATCTTTATGATAATCTAAATGATCCAAGGATAAATTTGTTATAGCTCCTACATCTATAGGAATATTGCTGATTCTATTTTGACTTAGAGCATGACTTGATGTTTCAAAAACAAAATTATAATTTTTAATTTTTCTATCAAAACAAAATTGATATAATTCTTCATAAGCTGGTGTTGTCAACAATGTATCTTTGATTTTTTTTCCATTTATATAATAACCTAGGGTTCCAAGCATTTTACAATTAATATTATTATATTTACATAATTCTGAAATATACCACGCTACTGAAGTCTTTCCATTAGTTCCTGTTATTGCTATTGTTCTATGCGGACTGTAAGGAAATAATTCTTTTAATAATATTTTAACCGCAATATTTGTATCTTTAACTATAAATTGAGGTAATTTAATCTCTTTTATATATTTTTCGCTTATAATTGCCGGTGCATTATTGCGAATAGCCTCTATTAAATATTTTTCATTTTTTTTATTTTTATAGTTAATAATAAAAATAGTGAATTTATCTATTAATTTTGATGATCGACTAATTTTTTTAAACTTAATATTTTTTTTTAAATTATGTACTGATATAGTATCAATAATTTTATCGATTTCAGAGAGTAGCATTTTTTAAATAATAAATACTATTTATGTCTGCTTTAAGAATGTCTGAATTTTTGTATTTAGGTATATTTAGAATTCTAATCATGTCTAAAATTATTTTTTTTACTAAAGGTGCGTTTACGGTTCCACCCGTTGTTTTAATATTGGAATTTATGGGTTTTTTTGGATATTCTATTATAGTAAGTACGATATATTTTGGTTTTTCAATTGGAAAGATACCTATAAAAGAAGTTAAATCTCTATCTCTATAATAACCGCCTTTTTTGTTTACCAACATTGCAGTCCCTGTCTTACCACCAATATCATAACCTTCTATTTTGACATTTGGACCAGCAACATTTGTTTTAGTAACAACAGATTTTAATAATTTTAAAAAAAATTTTGATGTATCGTTATTTTGCAAAATCTTATTTTTATTTAGATTTTGTTTTTTTAATATTAGTGTTGGAATACTTTCATTACCATTGTTTGCTATTGAGGAATAAGCTTTAACAAGATGCAAAGGAGTAATAGCAAATCCATGTCCATACCCAATTGTCATAGTTTCTAAAGCTCCCCAATTATTTTTATTTCCCAAAGGTTTTGACGATTCTAGTAATTCAATATTCAATTTATTATAAAAACCAATTTTTTTAAAAAATTCAATTTGATTACTTTTTCCAATTATTGAAGCAATTTTTGCCGTACCTATATTTGATGATTTTACTATAATTTTTTCAACATTGTAAATTCCATTTTCCTCATATTTTAAATAATCATTTATACCCTTATATTTTTTGGAAACATCAAAGGTCATATTAGGATTAATAAGTCCTTTATCAATACCCATTGCTACTGTTATTGGTTTAAATGTGGATCCCATTTCATAATTAGATTGCACTACTCTATTAACTAAGCTTTCCTTATTGTAAGTTTCATTGTTGTTAGGATCAAAATCAGGAAAGCTTACTGAAGATAATATTTGACCATTGTTAATATCCATAACTATTGCTGATCCTGAATTTGCTCTATATTTTTTAATTGTATTTATTAATTTTTCTCTAACACTTTGTTGTAAATTAATGTCTATTGTTAAAAAAATATCATTAGATTTTGCTAACTTTTTATTTTGTGATCTTTCAATACCGCCTTGTCCTTTCTGATCTATATTTACGTATCCAACAATATGTGATACCTCATTTTGATAGGGATATATTCTTTTTTTTTCTTTAAGAATTCTTAAATTTATTTCCCCTAAATCTATGATTGCTTGATGTTCTGTTGGTGTAATATTTCTTTTAATCCATACAAATTTCTTTTCTGAAAATAAAATTTTACTTAATTTTTTTTCTTTAATATTTAATATTTTAGATATTTTTTTTAAAATTAATTTCTTGTTTTTAAGTTTATTAGGATTTGTAAAAATAGAATATGAATTTATTGTTGTCGCTAATAAATTACCATTTCTATCAAAAATTTTACCTCTTTCTTGTTTATCGCTACTTAAATTATGTAGCAAATCTTTCTCATAAAATAACATTACATCGGATATTCTGTATATTCCAATAAAATAAAAGAAAATAAATATTAAAATTGAGAAAAATATTCTTTTATGAAAACTTTTTAAAGAATCACTATCAAATAACTTAAATTTTTTTTTCATAATTTTATTAGTAGTCAATTAGCAATATTTGATTTGTTTTTTTATGATTTAAATCTTCTAATGATATTATTGGATTAATATTTTTTGAAACTTTACTTGTGCTATAAATAGAATGAATTTTTTTTAAATATTGTATATTATTGTGAAAAGAATATTCAATTTCATTAATATTTATTTCTTCTTTTATTAAATCTATTTTTGTATTTATTTTGTTGTTAGTAATTTCAATATTGCGTGTTTTATGACTCACAAATATCATTAAAAAAGCAATAGTTAAATTTACAACTGTAAAAATTAAAATTTGTCTTGAATATTTTGACATCTTTAAATTTTTTGCGCTACCCGAAGCTTAGCTGATCTAGAACTGGGATTAAATTTGATCTCAGTTTCAGAAGGTCTCAAAGGTTTTTTGGTGATTATTTTAAGAGTAATTTTACCTTTATCAGCTATCTCCGGGTAGTGGCGGGAGGAACGCCATCGTTTACCACTATTGTGGTTATAAAAATCTTTCACAATTCTATCTTCTAGACTTTGGAAAGAAACTATGAT
>CETH01024936.1_pt1 | contig 25603 bp, 26 predicted proteins | sample 361461 | NCBI WGS metagenome assembly CETH01 (sample SAMEA2622695, study PRJEB7988) | marine metagenome | isolation source: saline water (ENVO:00002010), including
CAATCTTCATGTTTTACTTCAGGAAAATTAGACCAAACTTTTAAATTTTCTAAGTTTAGCTCTCTTTGCATTTCCTCTATTTTAGCTATAATATAATCCACCGTCCCAAAGAGCATGTTTCTTTCATGCAAAAATTCATATGATAGTAAATCTAATTTATGATCTGTTTTGGGTAGTTGCTCTCCTGGATTCATGTGAGTTCCTAGACCTCTCCAGTGACACACCCATCGCATATAATTAACCATTTGCTCCCCAGCTTTCTCTTTTGCCTCTGTCATACTTTCAGCAACAAACATATCTCTTACAACACTAATGCCTTCACCCAATTCAACATGACGTTTTTCTTTTTCAGCTTTTGCCTTTTGATAAATTTCAAAACGCTTTTTTAAAGATTGAACCGGAGGTATCCACATAATAATGTTAATATCATTTTTTGCTGCCCATTCTATTGAGCTTGGACTATCTACCACTTGCCATAATGGTGGATGTGGTTTTTGAACAGTTTGAGGTACAACACTTATTTTTTCTAATATTTTTGTGTTCATGTTCATAAATTCAGAACTTGGTGGACTCATATCATGTTCCCACTCAAAGTTAGGAGCTGGATAAGTATAAAATTCACCTTCATGGTTAAAAAATTTTTTAGTCCAAGCTTTTTTAATAATAGTGAGAGTCTCTTCAAATAATCTAAAGTTTTTTGCTTGATCTTTCATATCAGCATCTGCATTCATATTTAATGCTTCTCTTCCATAAATGCCTCTGCCCACACCAGCTTCAACTCTTCCATTAGACAATTGATCTAATAATGCGATATCTTCAGCTGCACGTATAGGATTCCAAAATGTTATTATTGATGCTGCTTGACCTATTCTGATATTTTTAGTTCTTGCAGCAATATCTGAGCTTAATAAAATGGGATTAGGGCAGATTTCCATACCTTCATGACTAAAATGATGTTCAGAAAACCAGATGGAGTCCCAATTATTTTGATCACAGTATATTGCAATCTCTCTTATTTCTTCTAGAATTTGATTATAACTTTTTTTGTTTCTCCAGTTTGTTGAATTGCAGAAATAGCCAATCTTCATATTACCTCCCAAATTTGAAGGCGACCTATCCCACTTTCGTATTATGACGACGAGTTATGTATCGCTAGTTATTTCGTATTATATATTTTTTAATTTTCAACAAAAAATTCAACAATTTTGTATAAAAATCATTAAAAGATATATCTAAAGATATGATAACAAATATAATATTTGATTTCGATGGTGTATTGGTTGATAGTGAGGTTTTAGTATCAAGAGCATTTACAAAATATTTAAACAATGCCGGATTTTCATTTAAAAAAGAGGAATTTGCTGATTTTGCAGGAAAAAAAACTACTGATGTAATATCAATTCTTTCAAATAAATTTTCTATAAAAAATGAAAAAAAATTTTTTGATGATATTATACATTTGGCTAACAATATTTATTCAAATGAGTTGGAAGCTGTAAATGGAGTAAATAACTTTATAGAAAAATGTGAATTAAACTTGTTTATAGGATCTAATAGTATAAAAAATCGTATTTTAGATGGCTTAAAAAAAGTTAAATTAGATAGATTTTTTTTAGAACATCAAATATATTCTTTTGATATGGTGCAACATCCTAAACCTTTACCCGATATTTATTTAAAAACTATTCATGATAATAATTTAAAAAAAGATCAAACTTTAATTATAGAAGATAGTTGCGTTGGGGTTAAGGCTGGAGTTGCTGCTGGAGTAAAGGTTATAGGATTGACTGCAGGGGGACATTGGTTTAGCGGAAGAAACACTGATGAGCTATATGACGCAGGTGCAACTAAAGTAATTAGTAGTTATAAAGAACTTTTAAAAATTATAAAAAATTATTGATATGGGACCTAATGTAAAAGGAAATCCTCTTTATATGTCAGTTTATCTTTTGATATTTTCATATATCATAGGAGAATTTTTGTTACCTAAATATAGTTTATTTTTTTTAATAAATTTATTAGGTTTTATGGGGATAATATCTAGTGCCATCATTTTTTTTTCAGCAGTAAATTTATTCAAAGCTTATAAAGAAAAACTATTGCCGCAAACTGATACAGATAAAATCATTAAAACAGGAATTTATGCTTATAGCAGAAATCCAATTTATGTTGCCTTTGTTCTCTTTCATTTAAGCATGTTCCTAACTTTTGAAAACGTAGCATATTTTTTGTGTTCTTTAGGATTATTCTTTTGGATTAATCATTCAATAATACCTGCAGAAGAAAAATATTTAAATGAAAAATTTAATGATGAATTTGAAAGATATTGCATTGCTGTTAAAAGATGGATATTTTTTTAATATTTAATTTTTAATTATAGAAATAATTTTTTGTTTTTTATCAATCTTTAATAATAGACTGGCTTTAATTGGCATTTTTTGCAACATCCATTTTGTAATTTTTTCATAATGCATAATAAATTCAATTAAATTTTTTTTGTTAATTTTTTTATTTTTTGTTAATTTTTTTTTGTTCATAACTTCTTGTTTATATCTCCAATCAAGAATATATTTAAACGAAGGTGCTTTTAAAAAAATAATTTTATCAAACATTTTAAATAAAGGTTGATATTCAGTTTTCAATTTGTGATTGTAATAGTTTCTCCACACTTTTTTTGAATCTTGTTTTGTTTCTAAATTATTGATATTTTTATATAGATAATTTTTAATTAGTGGATTTGTTCCACAACACCAGCCTTCAAGAATTAAAATATCTGATTTTTTAATTATATTTGTTTTTTTAACTTTATCATCAGATAATTTATCAAATAAAGGTGAATAGATAGGAAATTTGCCTTTATTAAATTTAATAACATCATTTTTTAATCTTTGAATGTCATGAGTTCCCGGAACACCTCTAGTAAGTAATAAAGGATGAACTGATTTTGCAAGTTTATTTCTTTGTAATTTTGACAGGTAATAGTTATCTAAACTTAATATCATTATTTTTTTTTTATAAAACTTTTCAAGGGAATATTTAATAATTGTGACTAAGGTAGACTTTCCGATACCTTGTGAACCAGATAATAAAAACTTATTTTTTTTTGAAAAAATAATAAATTCAATAATTGGGATTATGTTTTTTTCAATATATTTTTGTGAAAAATTCCTTTTTGTGCTGATAAGTAATTGATATTTAATTGATGAAATAATTTTATTGTCCATATTTAAATTAATGTTTTTATTAATTAAATAATCTATATAAAAAATGTAATTTTATGAAGTTTCTTTTCGATTTAGGTGGTGTTTTTTTTGATTGGGATCCAAATTATTTTTTTAAAGACATTTTTTTTGATTCTAATGAAAAAGATTATTTTTTAAATGAAGTCTGCAATGATGAATGGAATATTAAGCAAGATGCTGGAAGAACAATAAAAGAAGCTGAAAAAGCTCTCATTCCTTTATTTCCTAAATATAAAAATGAAATAAAACTTTATTACAAACATCACCGTAAAATGATCAAAGGAACATTTTTAGAGAGTATTAAAGTTTTGCAAAGTTTAGTAAGTCAGAATTTAGAATGTTATGTTTTGTCAAACTGGTCAGCTGAAACATTTAAAGGAATGATTGATGAATATCCATTTCTAAACTTATTTAATGGATTATTAATTTCTGGAGAAGTGGGTTTAATAAAACCAGATTTAAAAATATATGAATTAGCAATTAATAAATTTAACTTAGATCCAAAAAATTGTTTATTCATTGATGATAAATTAGAAAATATTAAAGCTGCTAAAGAATTAGATTTCAAGGTTATTCATTTAGTTGATCCAGTCAATATTGATAAAGAATTTCAAAAGTATTTAAAAAAATGAAAAAAGTTTTTGATATATTTATAATAGGAGGAGGAATAAATGGAGTTGGAATAGCTAGGGATGCAGCCGGAAGAGGTTTCTCAGTATGTTTAGCGGATAAAGGTAAAATTGGATCTGCAACTTCATCCTGGTCTTCCAAACTAATACATGGTGGTTTAAGATATTTGGAAAATTATGATTTTAAATTAGTCAGAGAATCTCTTAAAGAAAGGGAAATAATACATTTTATAGCATCAAGTATTACTAGACCAATACCTTTTTTAATTCCTCACACCAAAAATATTAGATCTAAATGGTTATTAAAATTAGGTTTATTTATATATGATAGTTTAGGAGGCAAATCATCTATACCAAAATCTACTACGGTAGACCTAAATAAAAATTTTAAAAATATTTTAAAAGAAAAATATTTTTTAGGTTTTAAATACTATGATATTCAAGTAGATGATAAAAAATTAGCTCAACTTAATGCAGAAGATGCAAAAAGAAGAGGCGCATTAATTTTTGAAAATATGAAAATTATTAATGTAAATAGAAATAAAGATTGTTGGAATATTTTTTTTGAAAACAATACTATTGTAAAGGCAAAAATATTAATCAACGCAACAGGTCCTTGGGTTAATCAAGTTTTAAAAAATATACTTAATATAAATTCAAAAAAATCTATTAGATTAGTAAAAGGTAGTCATATAATAACAAAAAAATTGTATGATGAAGAGTTAGCGTTTACATTTCAGAATGAAGATAAAAGAATAATATTTGTTATTCCTTATAAAGATCACTATTCACTCATTGGAACAACTGAGGTTGAGGTTGACACGCCTGAAAATCCCAGAATAACTAAAGAAGAGATTGAATATTTAATTAATTCTTTAAATAATTACTTTATTAAACCAATTAATGAAAATGATATTGTTGAAACATATTCGGGTATAAGACCTTTAATTGAAGATTATAAAGATGCATCTCGAGTTACTCGAGACTATGTATTTGATTTAAATAAGCAAGATAATTTGGCACTTCTATTAAATATATACGGAGGTAAGCTTACTACTTATAGAAAGTTATCAGAAAAAGTCATGAGTGAAATTGAGCCATATTTGACCACAAAAAAAACAAAACCTTGGACACATAGAAATAAATTATAATTATAATCTAAATCTTTCGTATGTATTTTTGATCGTCAGAGCAGAGAACTTTACAAGAGAAATACTTCTTTTTAGGAGGAAATAATATAAAAACTCTCTGCTCTCTTTAAATATATAACTAAAGCGTTTTGGAAACAAATTATTGTTTGATTATCAATGATTTCAAATGTTTTTAAAAAAGATATTTTAAATACGATTCTATAAATTATATGAATGCTTTTTTGTCATCTCCAAAAATATGACAACGAGAGGCGGTAAAGCCTACTTTAATTGTATCACCTACTTGAATTTTTGAGTCACCTTCAGTCTCAACAACGAGAGGTTCCCCTTCTTTTTCAAGATAAAGAAATGTTCCCGAACCTAATTTTTCAACTACAAATACTTTACCTTCCCATGTAGCATCTCCATCTTGATTCACAAGAAGATGTTCAGGTCGAATGCCTAATTTTATAGAATCACCTTCAGATGCTGAAGCAGAAGTTTTGGGAACTTTAATGTTTGTTGTCCCCATAATATCAACCTCAGTTGATTTTTCTGCTAAACTTAAAATCTTACTTGAAATAAAATTCATTTTAGGAGAACCGATAAATCCACCAACAAAAAGATTATTAGGACTACTGTAAAGATCCATTGGTGAGCCATTTTGAGATACAATACCTTCATCTAATACTACTATGTCATTAGCTAGAGTCATTGCTTCTGTTTGATCATGTGTAACATAGATCATTGTAGCATTTAATTGATCATGTAATTTTGCAAGTTCTACTCTCATTTGAACTCTGAGTGCTGCATCAAGATTAGATAATGGTTCATCAAATAAGAATACTTTAGGTTTTCGAGTTATGGCGCGACCAATAGCAACTCTTTGCCTTTGACCACCAGATAATTGTTTTGGTTTTCTTTTTAAATATTCTTCTATTTGTAGTATTCGGGCTGCTTCATGAACACGTTCATTAATTTCATCTTTAGATCTTTTTTCGAGCTTTAAACCAAAAGCCATGTTATCAAAAACTGTCATGTGCGGATATAAGGCATATGATTGGAAAACCATTGCTATATTTCTTTGTTTTGGAGGCAAATCATTTACTACTTGTTGGTCAATAGAAATTGTTCCAGAATTAATATCTTCTAACCCCGCTATCATTCTTAACATTGTGGATTTACCACATCCACTAGGTCCAACTAAAACTGTAAAAGATTGACTTTTAATATCAAGTGAAACATCTTTAATAACATGCACATCACCATAATATTTATTTACTGAATTTATTTTAATATCCGCCACTTCATCCTCCTTGAGCGATCTTACAAGTGTGTAATGTAATCATTAAATAAAAAAAAAATTACTTCAAGTTATAAAATCATTAAAATAAAAAATTTATTGTAAAAACTAAGCGTTATCATTAGTTTACGTATTTTTGCTATCCTTTTATTGATCCAGCTACTAGCCCTCTTATAAAATATCTTTGTAAGAGAAAGAAAATAGCTAATGGTACTGTCATAGAAACAAATGCCCCAGTAGTTAAAATTTCCCAATTTTCTCCTCTTGATCCCAGTAATTCTCTCAATTTAGCAGTAATTATTATTTCACTAGGTACTTGATCTAAAAAAACTAATCCAACAAGAAGATCATTCCATACCCATAAAAATTGAAGAATAAAGATAGATGCAAAAGCTGGTATAGAAAGAGGTACTATTATTTTTATAAAAATATCATAATGAGAAGCCCCATCAACTTTTGCCGCTTCTAACATTTCATGAGGTAAAGATTTAATAAAATTTCTTAATAGAAAAGTTGTTGATGCTAATCCAAATCCAGTGTGGGCCATCCAAACACCTGGATAAGATTTAGAACTTATATTAAATAAAGCACCAATATCATTGTAAATACTTAATAAAGGTATTAATGACATTTGTAGAGGAACCACAAGAGAGGCAATAATTAAGGCTAGTAAAGTGTCTCTGCCAAAAAATTTCATCCAAGATAGTGCATATGCAAAAAAAGAACATATAATTAATGGAATAATTGTAGATGGTATTGCTACGGTCAATGTATTTAAAAAAGCTTGACCAACGCCTTCTTTAAACAAAACTTCCTTATAATTATCAAAAGTAAATTTAGGAGGGCTTTTTGCAGTTATAAAAATTCTTCTACCCTTTTTATTTGTAAATGGGCTTTGAGATTCCCATATATAATCTCCATTTTCATATACAGTTATGTTACTTCCATCTTTTAAAATTGCAGTTTCTTCAGCTACAAACTGTTTAATATTTTTTGAAGTAAGACCAAAGTACAATATTTTTTTACCTGAGTTACTTTCAAAAATATTATCTTTTATAATATATAAATTTTCTTCTTTAATTTGAAAATCCATATTTGAAGTTCTATAAATTTCATTTACTTCTGTAGTAATTAAAGAAGTCCACCAACCACTGATTGCCAATAAATCTTTATCTCTAAAAGAGCTCACAAAAAGTCCAAATGTTGGAATGATCCAAACTACTACAAAAATTAGCAAAAGTATTTGAGATAAAACTGATGTAAATTTAATATTTTTCATCAAATTTTTTCCTCTTGTTTATGTCTGTAAATATTAAACATCATAATAGGAATAACAGCGATCATAATTATGATTGCAAATACACTTCCCCTGCCTGAATCACCTCCACCTCTAAACATCCAATCAAACATTAGGTTTGCCAGGACTTCTGTTTGCCATTGACCATTGGTGACTGCTAAAATGATATCAAAAATTTTTAAAACTAAAATTGTTATTATTGTCCATATGACTAATATTGTCTGATTCAAAAATGGTATAATTATAAAAGTAAAAATTTTTAGCTCACTAGCGCCATCAATTCTAGCTGCTTCTAGCATTTCTTTTGGAATACTTCTAAGTGCTGCACTAAAAATTACCATAGCTAATCCTGTTTGGATCCATATCATAATAGCCATCAGAAAAATATTATTCCAAATAGGTATAGTAATCCATGCTTGTGGCTCAAAACCAAGTGATACTACTATAGCATTTAAAAAACCTATTTGTTGATCCCCTGGACCTCTATAATCATATATGAATTTCCAAATAACCCCTGCGCCTACAAAAGATATGGCTAATGGCATAAAAATTATTGATTTTGCTATTGTACCCCACCATATTCTATCTGCGAGATTTGCTATAACTAATCCAAAAAAAGTACTTAAAGTTGGTACAATTAAAAGCCATCCAAGATTATTTAATATCCCTCTTTTAAATTCTGGATCATTAACAGCCCAAATATAATTACTAATTCCAACAAAATCTCTGCCATATTTATCAAAAAAACTTAAACGAATTGTTTCTGCTACTGGATATAGAATATATGTTAATAGTATTAAGAATGCTGGAGCAATGAAAATAAATGCTCGTATTGAAGATTCATTAGAATTTTTTTTTGAGAAAAAATCCAATAAAAAATTAGAAAAAAAATAGTAAAAATAACAAGCAAGTATCCCTAAGAAAACATAGAAAAATAATGAGAAAACTGTCACAAGAAAGTATTATACGAAATTAACAGGCGAACAAGTTTTTTTGTCCGCCTGTTAGTGGAGGTAATTATTATTTTATTGCATCCCAACTTGCTTGAATTGCATCACCAACATCTTTAGCAGATTTTCCATTAGTATAGTCGACCATACCTGTCCAGAAACTACCAGCACCAATAGCACCAGGCATAAGATCAGAACCATCAAATCTAAAAGTTGTTGCGTTTGTAAGTACTTCTCCTAACTTTCTAAAAGTATCACTTGAATACTTACTCAAGTCAGCATTTTTATTTGGAGTTAAGAAACCACCTTTTGCCATCCACCATTCATTTGGTTCAGGATGAAGTAAAAATTTCAAAAATTCCATAGTTGCTTGATTATCATTTGTTGCTGCAAATAATGTTCCGCCACCAAGTACCGGCTTACCTAAATCCTTAGTTGCATAAGCAGGGAAATAGAAAAAGTCATAGTCTACTCCGGCTTCTACTCCTTCAGGAAAAAATGCTGGTATGAAGCTTGCTTGACGGTGCATCATGCATTCTGCTGGTGAAGTAAACAATCCATTAGGTGAGTCTCTAAAATCTGTTGTTGCAACAGCTTTAGATCCACCATTAACAAATTGATCGTTCAATGCAAAAGAACCAAAAAAATTCATCGCTTCTAAAACTCGAGGATCATTAAAAGGCATTTCATTTGATACCCACATATCGTAAACTGAAGGGTCATGTGTTCTTAACATAATATCTTCCATCCAGTCTGTAGCAGGCCAACCCGTAGCATCTCCTGAGCCTAAGCCAATACACCATGGTGTATTTCCATCAGAAGCCATTTGTCTAGTAAGCGCTATTAATTCTTCCATTGATTCAGGAATTTCATAGCCATTATCTGAAAAATTATCTGGAGAATACCAAACTAAACTTTTTACATTAACTTTATAAAAAATTGCGTAAAATTGATCATTTCCATTTTCGTCTGGATAGGTAGCAAGATCTACCCATGATTGACCAGCTGCATATTCATCCAATACAGCATTTTTTACTGCATCACTAAGTGGAGATAATCCACCAATTGCTGCCATGTCAGCTGCTAAACCAGGTTGTGGAAATATTGCTATATCAGCAGGACTTCCAGCTTTAATATCGATAACAATTTGTTGCTCAAAACTATCAGAACCACCATATTCAACAGTTGCCCCAGTAGCTTTTTCAAAAATTGAAGCAATTTCTCTCATATAACCATCTTCAGGAGCTAACCATGGTCCTGAAATGGTAACTTTTTGCCCACTCAGATCTGGGCCTGTATAATGTCCGCCAGCATTAGCACTAGAATTTAACAATATAACACTAGATAACAATGCTAAAACGAAACTTATTGTATTTTTCATTTTGCCTCCAATAAATTATTTTTTTATTTTTTACCAAAACGTTTTGGATGTCAATTAATTATATATTAGAAGACATTATATATGTTAATAAAACATAATATTTATGAATATAAAATCGTTATCTAAAAAATTAGGTTTATCAATAACTACTGTATCACGAGCGCTTGGAGGATATTCTGATGTTAGTGAAAAAACAAGGCTTAAAGTAAAAAAATATGCTAAAAAATACAACTATTCACCCAATCCTAATGCAAGTAGGTTAGCATCAGGTAAATCAAAAACATTAGGATTAATAGTACCGTTATATGGATTAAATGCTAATACCTTGAATCAATCCTCCTTTTTTGAATTTATAGCAGGAATGAATAATAAATTATATTCTGAGGATATTCAATTTTATATGATGTTTGCAAATAATATTGAAGAAGAGTTAAAAGCGTACGAAAAACTTATACATGTTCAAAAAGTTGATAAAATGATTTTACATAATTTAAAAACTAAAGATTATAGAATTAAACTTTTAGAAAAAAATAAAATCAAATTTGTTACATGGGGAAGAACCAAATCATTAAAAAATTATTCTTGGGTAGATTTAGATAATGAAGGAAGTGTTAATTTAATAATGAAATATTTAATTGAAAAAAATCATAAAAAAATTGCTTATATTAATATTGTTGAAAATTATAATTTTGCCTTTCAAAGAAAACAAGGCTATATCAAATCTCTTAAAAAATATAAAATTAAATATAATAATAAATATTATTTGACTGTTAAGACAGAGGCCCCAGGACAAAGTGCTCGTCTTATAAAAAAAATGTTAATACAGAACCCTGAAATTACAGCTTTAATTTGTTCTACTGAGTATTCAGCAGTCGGAGCAATTAAGGCATGCAATCAACTTAATAAAAAAATTGGAAAAAATATTTCAATAATTACTTTTGATGGACCTGTTGTTGAGACTTTAACCTCTCCTACATTAACAGCTGTTAATCATCCTAGAAAAGATTTGGGTTTAAAAGCTCTAGAAATGTTGTTGGATATGGATAAAAAAAATTATAAACCCCAGTCTTTTTTAGCAAAACCTAATATTATTGACAGAGGTAGTGTTGCTAAAATATAAAAAACTTACCTAAAGTCTATTTAAATTGAAGATTTATAAAAGATTAATATAAGACATATAATAATAAAAGGGCAGATATGAAATTAGTTGTGGTTGGCACAGGCTATGTAGGTTTAGTAACAGGAGCTTGTTTTGCAGAATTTGGTTATGAGACTATATGTGTAGACAAAGATCAAAACAGAATTTCAAAATTAAAAAATGCAAAATGCCCCTTTTTTGAACCAGGTATTGATAATTTACTTAATAAACATTTAAATGATACAAAACTTTTAAGTTTTACGTCATCATTAGAAACAGCTGTAAAATATGCTGATGTTATTTTTATTACTGTAGGGACACCTTCAAAAAGATTAGAAAATGAGGCTGACTTATCTGCAGTATGGGAAGTTGCTAAAGAGATTAGTCATCATATTAAAAATTATTGTGTTGTGGTTACAAAATCTACTGTGCCAGTTGGAACAACAACTAAAGTAAAAGAAATTATTGAAATGAAATTAGCAAAAGATAAATTTGATGTTGTCTCAAACCCAGAATTTTTAAGAGAAGGATCAGCAATAAATGATTTTATGCGTCCAGATAGAGTAGTTATTGGAGCTGAAAGTAAAAAATCTGAAAATGTAATGCGTCAATTATATAGACCGCTCTACCTTCTTGAAACCCCAATTGTATCAACTTCTATTGAAACTGCAGAAATAATTAAATATGCATCCAATAGTTTTTTAGCAACAAAAATAGGATTTATTAACCAAATTGCAGATTTATGTGAAAAGGTTGGTGCAGATGTTCAAGATGTTGCGAAGGCAATGGGTATAGATAAGAGAATTGGTTCTAAATTTCTTCATGCTGGACCTGGATATGGTGGCTCTTGTTTTCCAAAAGATGTAAAGGCTTTTGTAAATACTGCTAATATTTATGATATTGATTTTTCAATTTTAACTGCTGTTTCAAAATCAAATGAAATTCGACCAGCAAATATAGCTAATAAGATAATAAAATTAAAAAATTTTAAAGCAGGTAATATAGTAGCTTTATTGGGACTAACTTTTAAGCCTAATACAGATGATGTACGTGATTCAACATCAATTAAAATAGCTAATGAATTTTTAAAAAATGGTATTAAAATTCAATCCTATGATCCAGAAGGAATGAAAAATGCAAAATCCATACTTAAAGGATTGATATTATGCGAATCAGCATATGAAGCATGTAAATCAGCTGAATGTGTAATTATTGCTACAGAATGGAATGAATTTCGCGCTCTTGATTTTAATAAAATAAAAGAAAAAATGAATGATTTAGTAATATTTGATTTAAGAAATATCTATAATTCATCAGAGTTAAAAAAAATAGGATTTGATTATTATGGTGTTGGAAAATAACTATTCTATTGAAAGTTTTGATCCTGAAGTTTTAAGAGAATATGATATAAGAGGTATAGTAGGAATTAATCTTAATGAGAATACTGCATATACTATAGGAAGGACTTTTGGGCATGTTGTTCAAAATAAATTAAGTTCTAATAACATAGTTACAGGATATGATGGTAGATTAACTTCTCCAACATTGCATAAAGCACTTTGTATGGGATTAAAGGACTCAGGAGCTAATGTTTTGAATGTTGGGATGGGGCCAACTCCAATGATTTATTTTTCTGATTTTCATCTTGATTCAGATGCTGCAATAATGGTTACCGGATCTCATAATCCTTCAGAGTACAATGGTTTCAAAATGGTTTTAAATAAACATTCATTTTTTGCTGATGAAATAAAACAATTACAATCTTTGATTGATCAAAATGAATTAAAACTAAGTCAAGGAAGTATTAATAAAAAGTCAATTGTTAAAGAATATGTTTCAAGAATATTAAAAAATATAGAGGTAAATAAACCAATTAGGATTGCTTGGGACACGGGTAATGGAGCAATGGGATCTGTAATAAATGAAATTACTCTGAGATTAAATAATACTGAAAATATTATAATTAATGAAGAGGTTGATGGAAATTTTCCTAATCACCACCCTGATCCAACTGTTCCTAAAAACATGGAACAGCTGATAAAGACAGTTTTAAAAAATAAATGTGATGTTGGCTTAGCTTTTGATGGCGATGGTGATAGATTAGGAGTCGTTGATAATAATGGAAAGATTATCTGGGCAGATCAATATATGCTTGTATTATGCTCAGAAATTTCAAAAATTTATAAAAATCCTAAAATAATTATGGATGTAAAATGTAGTAAAATTTTTTTTGAAGAAGCTGTAAAAATGAATTGTAATCCAATAATGTGTAAAACCGGACATTCACCTATAAAAGAAAAAATGAAGGAAGTATCATCACCTCTTTCTGGTGAAATGAGTGGTCATGTTTGTTATTCTGATGATTTTTATGGTTATGATGATGCAATGTATGTTGGATTGAGATTATTAAGAATTCTAGGAAACACTAATAAATCTTTAGGTGAGCTTATTGATGTTTTTCCCAAAACATTTTCAACTCCTGAAACTCGGATTGATGTTGAGGAAGTTAGAAAATTTAAAATAATAGATGAAGTTAAAGATCGATTAAAAAGTGTTGCAGGAAATATAATAGATATTGATGGAATTCGTATTGAAAATAAAGACGGATGGTTTTTAATGCGTGCAAGTAACACTCAAAATCAATTAACATGTAGAGCAGAAGCTATTAGCAAAGAAGGCTTATTATCCCTTATAAATATTATCGAGCAACAACTTAAATTCAGTGGTGTTAGTTATCAGTTTAAGATCTAATAAAACAGTCTCTTTTATATTTTTTTAATCTTCTACAGGCCTCATAAGCTTCTTTTTTTGAAAAATTTTCAAAACGAGACTCATAAAGTTGTTTTCCACTTGTTTTAATTAAAACTATTTGTGCTTTTTTATTATTAGTTGTTTTTGGGTATTTATTTTTTATTAATTTTAATTGTTTATCAGCGTTATTTTTATAGTTAAAAGTTCCTACTACTATTGAATATGAATTCTTTGAATTAATATTATTATTAGAAACTATAGCTTTAGACTTTTTATTAGAAATATTTAATTCTGCAAATTCTTTGTCCATAATTATTTTAAGAGATTTATTTCTTTGTGATCCTGAGTCACCTCCAAAAATCACCCCAATTAATCTTTTATTTTCTCGAATTGCAGAAAAAGCTAATTGAAAGCCAGATTTTCTAATATAACCAGTTTTGATTCCATCGGCACCATCATAGCTTAACATCAGTTTATTATGTGTTTTATATGTTTTACCTGCGTAGGTAAATTTTTCACGACTAAACAATTTGTATTTTTCTGGAAAATTTTTAATTAGAGCATGTGATAAAGTTGAAATATCTCTTGCAGTTGTAAGTTGAGATTTATTATGCAAACCTGATGCATTTTTGAAGTTTGTATTGTTCATTCCTAAATTACGAGCGTATTTAGTCATTAGCTTAGAAAATTCGTTCTCAGACCCACTTATGTTTTCTGCTACAACAGCGGCAACATCATTTGCTGATTTTATGATTAGCGCAAGTATTGCGTCTTCAACCTTAATATAAGAATCAGGCTCTAAATATAGTTTACTCGGTTGTTTAGAAGCTGCTTTTTTTGAAACTTTAAATAATGTGTCATTTTTTAGTTTGCCTTTTTTTATATAATCAAAAGTAATGTAAAGTGTCATAATTTTTGTTAATGAAGCTGGATAATTTCGAGTATCAGCATTTATTTCAAAAAGAACTTCTTTCGTATCATAATCTATAACAATTGCAGCTTTCTTAGAAATTGCTTCAAAAGACAATAAAAATAAGAAACTTAATGTTACTAAAAATCTAAAAAAATTAGTCATTTTTTTCATCCATAGCATATACGATTGGATCTTAACAATTACAAAAATTGCTTTAAATTCTAAAAAAAGTGCTTATTTAGTAATTAAATATGAATTTAAATTCAAATCAATATTCAAACAATAATAATGATGATAATTTTGAGAGAGGATTATTACTAGATACCAAGACTAAAACAAAAAAACCATCTATGTATAATGTCTTACTATTAAATGACGATTATACCCCAATGGAGTTTGTGGTAATGGTTTTGGAAAAAATTTTTAACAAAAAACAAGAAGAAGCAACTCAGATTATGCTTCATGTACATAAAAATGGTGTAGGTGTATGTGGTACATTTACTTTTGAAGTCGCTGAGTCAAAATGTAAATCTGTTATAGATATGTCAAAAAAATTTGAACATCCTTTACAGTGTACTATGGAAAAAAATTAATGCTATCATCAAATTTAGAAAAAACGCTTCGTGAAGCTTATGAGTCTGCTAAAAACAAAAAACATGAATTCGTAACCTTAGAGCATTTGTTGTTTTCTTTGACCAATGATAAGGATGCATTAAGTGTACTTAAAGCTTGTGGCATAGATATTGAATTTTTAAAAAAAAAATTGGATGAATTTATTTTAACGAATTTAGAAAATCTTAAAGATAATTTTACAGGTGAGCCAAAATTAACAAATAGTTTTCAACGTGTCATTCAGCGTGCAGCTATACATGTACAATCAAGTGGACGAGAAAATGTTACAGGTGCAAATATGATTGTGGCAATGTTTTCTGAAAAAGAAAGTCATGCTGTATATTTTCTTCAACAACAAAATATGTCTAGATTGGATGCTGTCCAATACATTTCACATGGTATTTCCAAAATAGAAGAGGATATTAAATCTGATGAAATGGATGAAGAATTTATTAATGAAAATACTCAAAAAAAATCTAATAAAAAAGCATTAGATCAATTTTGTATTAATCTTAATGAAAAGTCTAAAGATGGGAAAATTGATAAATTAATTGGAAGGAAATTAGAAATTGATAGGACTATTCAAATTTTGTGCAGGAGACAAAAAAATAATCCATTATTCGTTGGAGATGCTGGTGTTGGCAAAACAGCATTAGCAGAAGGATTGGCAAAGAGAATAGTTGAAAAAGATGTGCCAGATATAATAAAAGACGCAGTTATATATTCTCTTGATATGGGCTCTTTAATTGCTGGAACAAGGTATCGTGGAGATTTTGAAGAAAGACTAAAAGAAGTATTGAAAGATCTTCAAAAGGAAAAAAAAGCTGTTTTATTTATTGATGAAATACATACAGTTATAGGGGCCGGTGCTACAAGTGGCGGATCTATGGACGCAAGCAATCTTTTAAAACCATCTTTAAGTAATGGATCGCTGCGCTGTATAGGATCTACAACCTATAAAGAGTTTAGTAACTATTTTGAAAAAGATAGGGCTTTAGTAAGAAGATTCCAAAAAATTGACATTAAAGAACCTACTAAAGAAGAGACTATAAAAATTTTGAATGGGTTAAAAAATTATTATGAAGAGCATCATCAAATCAGATATTCATCAGATGCAATTATAAGTGCAGTTGACTTATCCAATAAATATATTGGTGATAGAAAACTTCCTGATAAAGCTATAGACGTACTTGATGAAGCTGGAGCAGCACAGTATTTACTTCCAAAATCTAAACGAAAGAAAACAATTTCATCTAAAGATGTGGAATCAGTCGTTGCTATTATGGCAAGAATACCCCCAAAATCAGTTAATAAAAATGATAAAGAAAATTTAAAAAATCTAGAAAGAGATCTTAAAAATTTTGTTTTTGGTCAAGATAAAGCAATAGAAGAATTATCTTCTTCAATAAAACTAGCAAGGGCAGGACTTAGAGAAGATGACAAACCTATAGGTTCATATTTTTTTTCAGGTCCAACTGGGGTGGGGAAAACAGAAGTTGCCAGACAATTAAGTAAAACACTTGGAATTAAACTTCTTCGCTTTGATATGTCAGAATACATGGAACGACATACTGTTAGTCGATTAATTGGAGCGCCTCCAGGGTATGTTGGCTTTGATCAAGGTGGATTATTAACAGATGGTGTGGATCAAAATCCTCATTGTGTATTACTATTAGATGAAATTGAAAAAGCTCATTTTGATCTTTTCAATATTTTACTTCAAGTAATGGATTACGGAAAATTAACAGATCATAATGGTAAATCAGTTGACTTCAGAAATGTTATTTTAATTATGACTTCTAATGCTGGTGCAATTGATTTATCTAAAAAAAGAATTGGTTTTAATTCAACCAGATCAAAAGATGACAATACAGATGCAATAAATAAACTCTTTTCTCCCGAGTTTAGAAATAGAATTGACTCAATTATTCACTTTAATCATTTGAATAAAGAAATTGTTTTATCAATTGTTGATAAATTTATTATTCAAGTTGAAGCACAATTGGAAGACAAAGGAGTTTCGTTATCAATTGATAAAAAAGCAAAAGAATATCTTGCTGATATTGGTTATGACGAGGTTTATGGCGCTAGAGAACTTGCGAGAGTGATTCAAGAAAAAGTTAAAAAACAAATGGCTGAAGAGTTAATATTTGGAGTATTATCTAGAGGTGGACACGTAGATATAACTATTGATAAAAATGAAATATCACTAAAATATTCATCTAACCAAGAAAAAAAGATAGAGTTAGTTTAATTCTTATAGGGACCAAGAGCTTCTAAATCTGCTTTGTGATGATTTATCATCTTTGTTTCTTCGTTGAGATATTTATTTATTGCTTTTGAAAAATCTTTTTCTTTTATCCAATGAGCACTCCAAGTTTTTTGTGGCAAGTAACCTCTACTTAATTTATGTTCACCTTGTGCACCTGCCTCAACAAATCTTATATTATTTGTTATCGCATAATCTATTGCTTGATAGTAACATAATTCAAAATGAAGATATGGAACTTCATATTTAGAACCCCAAAGACGTCCATATAAATGAGTCTTACTTAGAAAATTAAGAGCAGAAGCAATTTTTATATTATCTTGATAGGCAATCATTAATAAAATTTTATTTTTAAAATTAGATAAAATATTCATAAAAAATTCTTTTTTTAAATACGTTGACCCCCATTTTCTTCCAGTAGTATTTAGGTAACATTCATAAAAAAAATTAAAATCTTCTTCTCTAAGATTTTCTCCAGTTAAAAGTTTTACATTAAGTTTATTTTTTTTTAAGCATTGCCTTTCTTTCTTAATTTGTTTTCTTTTTCTAGAGGAAAGTGTAGATAAAAAATCATCAAAAGATTTATAGTTTTTATTCTCCCAATGGAATTGAATTCCTTCTCGTATCATTATTGGCTCATTAGCATCCCATTCATTTGGATTTTTAATAAAATTAAAATGTGCTGATGAAACATTGAGTCTTTTCGCTTCATTAATAATATTATTAATAATTTCTTTAATTTTATCTTTTTTATTTTTTATTGTTTTACTTATAAATATTCTATCACCAGTTACAGGTGTAAAAGGTATTGCAGATTGCAGTTTCGGATAATAATTTAACCCATGTCTATGATAAGCATCAGCCCATGCGTGATCAAAAATGTATTCACCGTAAGAATGATTTTTTATATATAGTGGACAAATTGCTATAATTTCAGACTTATTATCATACTCGATGTAATGATAAGGTTTCCAGCCTGTTTGAGTGCAAGCACTCTTACTTTGCTCTAAGGCAAATAAAAACTCATATTGAATAAAGGGATGATCGCTATCGACACAGTTGTTCCAAGCATCTTTTTTAATTTTTTTTAAACTATCTATGAAAAAAAATTCACTTTTGAGTGAATACATTTATTTTAATTTTACTATGGCATCTATTTCTACGGCTATTCCTAATGGTAAAGCATTAGAGCCAACAGCAACTCTTGCATGTCGTCCTTGATCACCAAAGATATCAACCAACATATCAGATGCTCCATTAATGATCTGTGGTTGATCAGTAAAATTATCGTGGCAGTTTACATAACCAGTTAATTTAACAAAACTATCTAATTTATTCCAATCTCCATTAAGACCTGTTTTAACCGCAGAAATTACATTAATGACGCATAGTTTAGCTGCCTTTATACCATCTTCTACTGTAATATCTTTACCCACCTTTCCTTTGTAAATAATTTCCCCATTTTGAACAGGTGCTTGACCGGATATATATATTGTATTGCCAACTATTTTGTATGGAACATAATTAGCCAGAGCTTTTGGAAGTTCTGGAATATTTAAACCTAAATTCTTGATATTTTCTTCAAACAAATGCATTAGATACTATATAAAACTTTTTGAGTGAAGGTAAAGGGAACATATATGACTAAAATTTTTAAATTTTTATTTCTATGCCTGGCAATCTCAACTTTATTTAATGGAGGACCGGTTATGGCAGACGAAAAAGATATTATACATATGACACTAAAAGATGGTGTTGTTAAAATCGAGACAAGACCAGATTTAGCACCAAAACATGTGGCACAAATTAAACAATTGATAAGTGAAGGTCAATATGATGGTGTTATTTTTCACCGCGTTATGGATGGTTTTATGGCACAAACAGGTGATGTAGAATTTGGAAATTCTTCAAATGATAAATTTAACATATCCAGAGCGGGAACAGGAGGGTCAAATCTTCCAGATATACCTGCAGAATTTTCTGATGCAAATCACGGCAGGGGTGCAGTTTCAATGGCGAGAACCCAAGATCCTAATAGTGCAAATAGCCAGTTTTTTATTGTTTTTAATGATGCTAGCTTTTTAGACAGTCAATATACCATTTGGGCGCAAGTAGTAGAAGGTATGGAATTCGTTGATAATATTACAAGAGGAGAACCGCCACAAAATCCTGATAAAATTATTAAAATGGAAATTATTACGGATTAAGTATGTTTGTTGCTGATTTGCATAATGATCTTGTGCAAAGAATAATGATTGGTGAGGATGTGACCAAAAACACATCCTCTGGTCATACTGATGTAGAAAGATTAAAATTATCATCTATCGATTTAGAGGTAATGATTATTTGGACCTCTGAAAAAGAAGCTAATACAAGTTATTTTGAATATGCTTCTAAAATGTATGAAGAACTTAAAGCATTAGAAAATGTTAATGGGGTTAGAGTTCCGTTAACTTTAGAAGAAATAAAAATATCAAAAAAAAATAATGAATTATCTCTTCCCATAGCCATGGAGGGTGGTGAGGCATTGGAAAATAAAATTGAAAATTTAGAATACTTTATTACTAAAGGTCTTTTTTATTTTGGTCCTACTTGGAATCATTCACTAGATTGGGTAAGCTCAGGTTATGGAGAAACGCATAAGAAATCGTTTTTAAAGAGCTTTGGTTTGAATAAATTTGGAGTTGAGGTAATACACCTTTGTCAAGAGAATAGAGTCTTAGTAGACACTTCTCACATTGGTGAAAAAAGTTTTTGGGATATAATTGCTATTTCAAATAAACCAATAATTGCCTCACATTCCAGCGTGCATAAAATATGCCCACATTTTCGAAATCTTAAAGATGATCAAATTAAAGCTATAAAAGAAACAAATGGATTTATCGGTTTAAATCCTTATCCTTTTTTTATTGATCCTACCTTTAAACTTAGAGAACAAAAGATAAGAAATACTTTCAGACAACATCTTAGTGAACTTTCTGATAAACAAAAGACTGCTGCTGGTAAATGGATTGCAAAACAACATTTTCTTCAGCAAAAATTAGCATCTGTTTGTCCTGGAATTGATGTTTTCGTTGATCATATTGAATATATAATTAAAATGATTGGAATTGATTATGTAGGTATTGGAAGTGATTACGACGGACTTGATTGTTTGCCAAAGGGTTGGAATGATTGCATGGATCATATGCTTATTGTTGAAGAACTAGATAGAAGAGGTCACTCTACTGAACAAATTGAAAAAATCATGGGTAAAAATATTTTAAGAGTTTTAGAGGAGGTATGGTATTAAAGTCTTATATAAAATAATAATAGAAATGAAAATTAAAACGATACCAGATATATTTTGAATAGTTTTTGTATTATTTTCTAAGAATTGTTTCAAACCAAATCCAGTAACCAAGATTGTGACTAGGATATACCATATTCCATCAATAGATGATGCCATAAAAACCATTGTAAATTTTGTCATACTTGTAGATGAAACATTTATAAATTGAGAAAAAATAGCTGTATACCAAATAAGAATTTTAGGGTTTAAAATACTAATACCAAATCCTTGAATAAATGAATTTAATTTTTTCTGATCATCCTCAATTGATAGTTTTTGCCCTGAGTCCCTGAGGAATAATATTCCTAAAATTAATAAAAAAATACTCCCACAAAATTGAATAGTATTAAAAATAATAATATTATTGATGAGTATTAATTGCAAACCTAAAACTGATATCGTACCATATATTCCAATACCAATTGCATGACCGATAGAGCTCATTAGGCCTGCTATCCTACCATTCTTTATGGAATTTCTTATTATTAAAGCTAATGATGGACCTGGAGACATTGCTCCAATAATGCAAATGGTAGCAAATTGAATCCAAAACCAATTAATCATATTTTTGTTGTATTATTTTTTTGTATTTCTCAATTGTTTCTTTAAGGCCAAAATCAATACTATTACAAACCAATGCATGTCCAATTGACACTTCTTTAATTTCAGGAATATTTTGTAAAATATAATCAAGATTATCTAAATTTAAATCATGACCTGCATTTAGAGATATATTTGAAAATTTGCTTTTTAAAAAATCTGTTACTTCAAGATAGGGTTTTATCGCTGAATTTTTATTTTCTTTATAATTTTTTGCATAATCATAGGTGTATAATTCTACTCTGTCTGGTTTAATTGTCTCTAAATTTGATAAAGTTTCAGGAGAAGGATTGATAAAAATAGAAACTCGAATGTCATTATTTCTAAATTTATTTATCACATCGGCTAGAAAGTTTTTATTTTTTTCACAGTCCCATCCAAATGATGATGTTAGAGCTTCTGGGGGATCTGGCACAAGAGTGACTTGATTAGGTGATACATCAATAACTCTATTAATAAAATCATCAGAAGGATAACCTTCGATATTAAATTCTATTTTTTCATAATTATTGGTAAGATTTTTTAATTTTTGTAAATCAGAAAATTTGACATGTCTTTCATCAGGTCGAGGATGAACAGTAATACCGTCTGCACCATATTCTATACATTTTTTACTTATATTGACTAGGTTAGGCATATCTGCATCTCGAGCATTTCTTATTAAGGCAAATTTATTTACATTGACACTAAGTTTAGTCATTGGTTAAATTTCCTTACCATAAGTTTTTAACATCCATTCTTTGACTTTAGGATGAGCATGAACTTGATGATAAATATTTTTTAATTTTGGGTATTTATCTACAATTGTTTTTGGTATACCTTCTAATATTCCAGAAGTTAACCATCCAAGAAGTCGCCAAACTGCAATATCTGCAATTGTCATTTTCTTTGAAACGAACCATTTTGAATTTTCTTTATTTAAAATATCTTCTAGATATTTAAACCATCTTGGTAATAATTTATTAGCTAAAATTCTTCTACTTTCTAATTTTTTTTGTTCATCTTTTTCTCTTACAGTAGGACTAACTATATTGGTAATATCAGTCGCCGCATCAATAATTTGATCTACTTTTGCCGCTTCTAGAGCATCTTCAGGATATAATTTTGAAACTTTACCACAGTAACGAGCAATTGCGCCTGTCTGTCCTATTATTTCTCCATCAACTTCTATCACAGGTAGTTGATGAAAAGGAGCTTTGCTTCCATTAGGCAGCAAACCCTTTTTAATAAGATGTATAAATTCATCTCTAGTAATTCTAACATCTTCAAATGGGATCTTTCCAAGATATAATGAAACTCTCAAGACCTCTGCTCTCCAAAAAGGAGTGTGGCTATAATAAACTTTAATCATTTCTTTCTTTTAAATCAATAAATTAAACTAGATAAAAATGTAATGAAAATCTTATAAAAGATACAGGTAGAATAGCATTTTTACATTTCAGCATTATTACATTTGCTGAAAAGCAAGAATCTTCTAAGAATTTCAAAGAATCAAGATTTATGTGTTATTGTTAAATCATATAATAATAGGAGGTTTTTATGATCGAGTCCGCAGGAGGTATGCTACCTTTTTTGTGTCATGTATTTTTAATATTTTTTGGAGGTTTTTTTGGTATTAGCTTTGCCTTCAACAAAAATTTTGTAAAAAATAGCATAGGATACCCATCAACAGATGCAATGTATATGGGAAGACCATTGGGATTTTTAATGATTGGTGTAGTGTTAATGTTAATTGCAACTTTGTTTCAAATTGGAGGTTTTAAATCTCCAAATGAAGTTATTGGTATATTGTTTATTTTTACTATTTTAGCTTTCTGCTTTAACATAGCAACAACTCTTAAAATACTTGAAAGTTTTGATGGTAATGATTGGCCAATTAAACACGCTATTAGACCTTTAATACCGATGGTTGTAATTTTAATAAGATATTTTTCATTATAAACTTATAATATTTATAAAATTTATAGCACTCAATATTAGAGTGCTATTAATTGCAATTTAATGATTAATTTTGAACTAAATAGTAAATTAATTGATGAATTTGAAGAAAATGGATTTTTAGTTTTTGATAGATTTATTAACTTAGATTTTTTGGAAAAGTTAAGAAATAAATTTATACCTCTATTTAAAGGTGTTTTTCCAACAGGTGTTCAACCAGATGAATGGAATTGGAAGTTTGGAATTGATGCAAAGGATGTAACTAGACAGATATGCAATGCATGGAAATCTGATTTGTTAATTAGAGATTTTGTATGTCATAAAGTAATAGGAGAGACGTGCTCTAGATTAATGAATTGGAAAGGTGCAAAATTAATTCAAGATAATGTTTTGTGGAAACCACCTGGAGGAAAATCATTGGGATTTCATCAAGATGCTGCATATAATGATTGGATTATTCCACAAACAATGGCAACTTGTTGGATGCCTTTGGATAATACTTCTATAGACACTGGTACTTTAGAATATGTTAAAGGATCTCATAAATGGGGATTACAGCCTCCTAAAGGAGAGTTTCACTCCCCTGAAGATTATAAATTAGAATTGAAAAAATTTGCTCACAAAAAAAATAAAAAAATTGAAATTAATTATGTAGAAGTTCCTGCTGGTGGAGTAGCTTTCCATCATGGATATACTTGGCATGGATCTGGTATAAATAATACAAAGAATCATAGAAGAGTTATAGTTTCACATTGTATACCCTTCAATGCTAAATTTCACCCAACTAATACTGGGGGAACTGGAAAAATTTATAGAAAATACAAGAAAAATAATAGTAATGAACTTAACGATAAATTTTTTCCCTTAATTTGGAAAAGAAATTAAATGAAAATCAAAAAATTTTTTTTATTAATTAATATATTTTTTTTCTTATATTTTGCAGTTCAGCTTTTATTTTATACCGATGAATTTGCATTTAAAAATTTAGGATATTTTAATCACGCTATTGCAGGTTTATCAGAACTTATAGGAATAATATTTTTTTCATTTTTTATTTCCTTAATACTGATTATGTTTTATGGTATGGAAAAACAGCTTCCTTTATTTTTAACAATTTTTTTAATTCAATTTATTATAGCAATTAATTTTTGGAGATATGTCTTAACTAATAGTCCTGGTGAAACAAATTTAAATATAATTACATTTAATGCAATAATTTTTTCTCTTGTATCTTTAATTTCTTTTTATATTTTAATAAATATTAATAAAAATAATTAAAAGATTATTATTGGAAGAGGAATTTAAATAAATTAAAAAAAATCACTTAATTTTATAATTAACAATGATATAGTTCAATTCATATATTTATGAAATTTATATTAAAGATTTTTTTTATTTTATTTTTGTTTTTAGCAAATTCTAAAATATTTTCTGATCAGAATGATCCTAGATTAAACAATCTTTTTGAAAAATTAAATAAAACTGATGATCAAGAAGAAATTAATAATTTAATATCTAATATTTGGAAAATTTGGTACCAAATAGATGATCCAAAAGTTATAGAATATTTTGAAAAGGGTATTCATGCTATGAATATTAAAAACTACCCTCTTTCGATAAGATTTTTTAATAAATTAATTGATATTGATCCAAACTTTGCTGAAGCGTGGAATAAAAGAGCTACAGTGTATTTTATAATGGGAAATTTTGATGAATCAATGAAAGATATTATTAAAACGCTTGAATTGGAACCAAGACATTTTGGAGCACTTGATGGCATGAGTCTTATTTTTATTCAACAAAGAAAGTACAAACAAGCAATTGGCGTTTATGATAAAATGTTAGAAATTTTTCCAAATAGTTTAAGTACTATTGAAAAGAAAGAACGTATTCTATCTTTTATTTCTCAATCAACATAAAATTTGAATTATAGTTTACAAGCCGTTGCCACTTGGCAGAATCGAACTGCCGGCTTATTCATTACAAATAGTTTGCAAGTATATATTTTAAGCCAAAAATTTAAAATTTGGGATGCTGTTTGGGAAATCTAGTTGTAATTGATATTGATGGTAGAAATCATACCACTTTCGTAATGACCAGGTATATTACAAGCAGCTTC
>CETH01156042.1_pt1 | contig 25565 bp, 20 predicted proteins | sample 361461 | NCBI WGS metagenome assembly CETH01 (sample SAMEA2622695, study PRJEB7988) | marine metagenome | isolation source: saline water (ENVO:00002010), including
CTGTATTCCAATAAAAACTAGAATAACAGTTACAAATATTAGCACACCTTTCATCATAAAGTATGCGCCATTACATTTTGCTAAATCTTTACCCTCACCAATTCTCTTAATATGAGTAACATTGAGACCAGGGTCAGTCAATAAAGAGAAAGCACCAATGAAGCCACCTGCAAATCCAATGATCCCCAAGGCCTCGGGGCCCATATAATTTGCTACAAAGTAAAAACCAATAAAGCTTATCAGTGTAGTTAAAATCTTAGTAAAAAAAATTAATACTGATTTTCTAGATGATGAATTTTTACTAATAAAATATTCTTTAGTTTGATTAGAGCTGGTAAAAATAAAATAATTGAATTATCAAATTATTACTCTTTTAATGTTCTTTTATGAAATCAGCTGAAACTTTTGATGTTCATAAAGCGCCAGGAATTAGTATGACTGCATTTAAATGTAAAATCTCGGACTTTAATCCTTGTATTATTTTTCCAATTAATTAAATTCATTTATTGAATTACTATACAAATTTTCTAGCTGTATAATTATACTAGATATATCATGTTGATTTATTATATGATCTCTGCCTAATCCTCCCATTTTTGACCAATTATTTTCGTTTTTTATTAATTCTTCTAAAGCTTCTGAGAGCTTCTCTTCATCACTTTCTTTAGCTAAAAATCCACTTTGATTTTTTAAAACTACATCAGGTATATCAGCATGATCTGAAGCAACAATAGGCATGCCTGTTGCCTGCGCTTCAATTAAAACAGTTGGCGCTCCTCCTTCCGTCTCTCCATTAATAATATCAGTTTGACTAGGAGCTATAAATAAGTGATTATTATAACATTCACTTATGAATTGTTGATGATTCAAGAAACCTAAAAAATTTACTTTTTTGGATATCCCTAAATTATTAATTAAAGAAATTGCTTCGTCTTTTTGTGGGCCATCTCCTATTATATTAAATATTATATTATTACCTGCTTCTAAAGATTTGCTAATCGCATTTATTGCTAGGAGAAGCCCTTTTTTTGGAACAAAACGCCCGCAAAATAAAATTTTTATTGGCTCTTTCTTAGCTCTTACCCGTGGTAAATATTTATACTTTTTTACATCTATACCAATACGTAATAAATAAGCTTTTTCAATTGGACAGCCTAGCTCAATCAACTTTCTTTTAGCATGATTACCTTCAGCTGTAAAAACAGATCCATTTTCAAATAATTTATTTTTTTTATAAATGTCATTACCTAGGGTATTTGGTATTTGAGATAAATCATACCCATAGAATGAAACGATAAATGGTAAATTTAATTTTTTAATTAATCTTGAAAGCATCAATCCAGGGACCCCAAAATGGATATGAACGATATTAGGATTTATTTTTTTTAGTGAATTAGCATAAAAATTTTTAAATAACAATTCTCTTTGAATCTTTCCAGCTAACCAATATCTAACTTTTTTTAAAAAAAAATTGAGCTCTTTATTATTCTTATGAGCGATAATGTTTTTAACAGGAAATTGATCGTTATTTATATGATGCTCTGATACTATAATTGGCTCATACTTTTGACTTTCGTTTATATAACTATAAATAAAAGTTTCAGGTAAAGGTAAAAATGGAGATTTAATATGGGCGACTTTCAATTTATTTAATTATTTACCTTTACTGGTATACCAGTTTTCCATGACTCAACTGCTGCATAGCAAGTCTCAACAGTTTTTTGCGCATCATCAGGTAATACGATTTTATTCCCTTTACCATTTACAGCATCAATAAATGCTGATATTTGTGCCCTAAATTGGGGAACACCTTTGTATTCTGAGTTTTTTAACTTCCTTTCAGTAAGCTTACCATTCCTCTCTAAAAATATTTTTTCTCCATGAACTGCACCTTTTGTTCCATAGATTCTCATTGGGTGATATTCTTTAGGAACCCTTGGAGAAAAACATGTAGTAATACTTCCAATACCTCCATTTTTTAATTTTAATTCCATTAAATATGTATCATCAATGGGTAGCTTCGAAAATCCTTTATGTGTAGCAATAGTATACACTTCATCAACATCACCAGCAAGCCAACGTAATATATCAATATGGTGTATTCCTCCAAATAGAGGATGCTGAAAATTTACTGGATCTTTCCTCCAATTGCTAAATTCAAATGCTCTTACTCTCATATCATGTATATATCCAGTATGTATATAATAAATTTCTCCAAGTTGACCTTTTTCAATTAATGACTTTATGACAATATTCCTAGGTACAAAGCGCATTTGTTGAAAAACAGCAAAAATTTGATTCGACTTTTTTGATTCACTAATTATTTTTTGACCATCATCAATCGATGTACACATTGGTTTTTCACAAAGTACATGCTTACCTGCTTTAATTGCTTTAAGAGCATAAAATGCATGTGTATGATCAGGGGTGGCTATAGATATAATATCAATAGTTTTATCATTTAATATATCTTCAAAGTTTGTAGTACATTTAATATCATTATAAGCAAATGGATAACGAGATTTAATATCTTTAAATCTATTTTCATCTATATCAAAAGCTGTTTTCACTTGGGCGCCTTTATGCCATAAATAATGTGAAAGATGCATTAAGCCTCCACCACCACACCCAACTACAGCAGCTTGTAATAACTTTTTACTGCTATTTTTTTTGCGATTATAATTCCTATTCACTTCAATCATATGAGGATTATGCCTGAAGAATTTGATCTTATTAAATATTTTCATCCTTTAATCTCTTATTTTTGATTTAATTCAATTATGTCTAATACAGCTTCTATAACATCTTCAATATCTTGACTATCTAAAGCCGCAGATAATGGAAGTGATATTGTTCTATTAGAAATCCATTCAGCGTTTGGGTAATTTCCAATTTTGTAATTATATTTTTCTTTATAAAATTTATGTAAGTGTAATGCTGTAAAATGTATTCCACTTCCAATATTTCTTTTTTTCAATTCATCAATAAATTGATTTCTATTAATTGAAAGCTTAGATAATCTTATAAGTATTGTGTATAAGTGGCGAGCATGTTGAATGTGATTTTCTTCTGTTGGTATTTTAATTGCAGAACAATCTTTAAATGCTTGATTATATTTGTACCATAACTTTTTTCTAACCTTAAGACTTTGATCTAATTTTGCAAGCTGATGTATCCCTAAAGATGCTTGCATATCTGTCATATTATATTTGTAACCTGGATAAAGAGTTTCATATGGAGAGAACCCTTCGTTCGAATATCGTTTCCAAGCATCTTTACTTATACCATGGAGACTTCTAATCCGAATTTCATCAGCCCATTCAGCATTATCAGTGGTTAACATACCTCCTTCACCTGTAACTAAGTTTTTGGTAACATAAAAACTGAAGCACGCCATATGGGCTATACTACCGATTTTTTTGTGATTTAACTTAGCCTCAGTTGCGTGGGCCGCATCTTCAATAACTATAATATTATGTTTTGAAGCTATTTCCATTATCTCATCCATTTTACATGGACGTCCAGCCATATGCACTGGAATAATTGCTTTAGTATCTTTAGTTATTATTTTTTCTAATTTTTGTGGATCGATATTCTGGCTGTCAATTTCGATATCTGAGAAAACTGGTTTAGCACCAACATGCTCAATAACATTCGCAGTAGAAGCAAAAGTCATTGGTGATGTAATAACCTCATCTCCTTTTTTAATTCCTAAAACATCTAATGCCAAATGTAAACCTGCAGTACATGAGTTTAATCCAATAGCATATTTTGATCCCGTATATTTTGCAAATTCTTGTTCAAATTGTTTTGTTTTTGGACCGGTTCCTAACCAGCCTTTTCTAAGGGTATCATTAATTTCATTGATTTCATTATCTCCAATTAATGGTGCGCCAAAAACAAGAAATGATTTTCTCATTAAATATTCTACCTTTTTTTTATAATATTAATTATTTGATTTCCAAAATAATAGAAATCGTTTTTTTTAGGTACTAAATCATAAATAGCAAAATTAGTGTTTTTAAAAAAAATAAATCCAACAATAGAAACGGCAAAAAATTGTCCGGTAACTGTAGCTATTGCCACACCATTAATTCCAATTGTTTGCGCAAAATAAATTGACATTATTAATGTAGAAATCATCCCAATAGTTGAAGCAATAGATAAAGTTAAAAAATGTTTTATATAGGTTAAATAACTTGAAATAATTTGATCAATACCTCTTAAAATAACAAAAAACAATAATATCACAAGAGGTGAATAAGCAGGTAAATATGCTGATCCATAAATAATGCTAATTATAATTTTACCAAATAATATGACCATTAAACAAACTAGAATAGAACAAATTAAAAAGTATCGAGATGTTATTATCGTTTGTTCAGCTATCTCACTTTCAGTTTTATTTACACTTCCAATCCATGATTGCAAAACAGTTCGAATTGATCTGGATAGTAAAAATATCATCGTACTTAAACCAAGCGCAATAGCATACCAACCAACTTGTTCGGGTTTCATGTAATAATTAATTATAAATATTCCTATCTGTTGACCCAAAATAGCTGAAAAAATACCTATTGACATTTTTGAACCATCTTTTAAAGATTGACTAAAAAGTTTCTTATCTATATGCCAACGATCACTTGCTATATTTTTCTTAACTAAATAAATACAATAAATAGCTAATATAAATTGTGAAGTTGCTAGGCCAAATAATACAGCTTCAAGAGAGTTCTTCCAAAAAATCAACCATATGGAAATATTAATTAACCAAAATATTTGCAATAGAAATGTAACCTTATTATAAAGAATTATTTTTCCGCTAAGCTGAATGATTCTATTAAAAAAAGTAATTATTAGATTAAAGGGAGCAAATAAAAATCCAAAAAATAATAATCTTATAGTTACATTATTATATATGATATTTGAAAATAAAAAATATGAAATTAGTAATCCCAAAGCGATGAAAATAGTTGATAACAATATAAAAAATAAACTATTCCCAGCTAATATTTCGAATTTCAGATTTTGTCCTTTAGTTTGAGATAACATCACATCAATAAGTCCAAATTGACCTAATGCAATAAAGATATTAACCGATTGGAGTATTACTGCGTAAATACCTCTATTAGAGGGGCCCAAATTTCTTGCAATTATCGCTGATATTAAAATACCAATAAGTAAAACAGCAGCAGATGTTGCAAAGGTAAAAATACTATTTTTTTTAAACCCGATTTTTAGATATTACTTTCTATTATTAATTTTTGGATGATATCCTATAATAAATAGCTCCACAATTGTTACTATTTATTGTAAGTATCTTAGAAGATACTTTTTCCCCATATGATTTAGAGTAAAATGAATTTAATTTTTCTGCAAAGAATTTAGTATCACTTTTTAATCGCATTTTAAAAAAGCTATTATTCAATTCTATTTTATTATCAGCTTTTTTACCTATTTCATTACTTTCATAAAAATTAAGCACTGATTTAATATTAACTAAATTATCTTTTGGATATAAAAAACTATCTTGAATTTCCCAAATTGATTCTATCAAATTATAGATGATTTTTCTTTGATGTTTAAAATTAAAATTTAACCTTTTTGACCAATCGTTTTCTGCAGTAAATAAAATTTTTTCTTTTTCAACTTTCCAATCAATAATTTTTGATTTAGTTTTTTTAATTAATACAAATGGATTATGCTTGGAAAGTAAGTTCATTTCTTTATTGTTAATCATAATCGTATTATGACTAGCTGTGCTTCTAAAATAATTGCGATCTTTTATTGATGAGGTATAGCAGAAAGTCCCTGGATCAACAATTATTGGTTTTCCTTTAATCCATAATTCTAAAGATAAATAATCATTATGCATGTGAGCTGTAGGTAAAAATTGTTTTATACCTCCAGTTTTAATTAATGCATAATCTTTTTTGTTATCATTTCTTATTACATATAATCCTGCATTTTCAAAACCTTTGCTATTTATTTCAGATTTATCATTTGTAATTTTTTTATAATCTTTTATACTAGCATAGCCACTTATCCAAAAGACTTCTTGGGGATAATTACCACAGACATTTTTGAAGTCCCCACGCTTAAAAAACAGCCCTCCCATTCCTAGCAAATATCTATAATCATTCGTCTCCCAATAGGGGTAATTACTTAAAATTAATAATCTACCATTATCATTGTCTCCTATTTGAGGGACTAAGTTTCCTGGGTTATTTAAATACATAATCACTTCCATCATTTTTTCTAATTTATTTAAATAGTTTTTGGAAAAACGATGTCCGCTTTTAGCCGCTTGAATCATTGGATAATAAAATAGCTCTATAGCTAGTCGATGATAGCTCGTTGATGATTCAAAGAAAAACCCATCTTTTAATGTCATTGTATTTATTGCTCTTTCTAAAGCTTTGATACCAGCTTTTGACCAACGTTTAGATTCTGATATACCACAAAGACTCATACCAATTATTGCAAGCCCAGAAATATTAGCTAGAAAATGATTCGCCGCTACAATTTTCCCATTTGAAATACCAATCTCAAGATTTTTTTCAATAAAATAACCATGCTTTACTATTGAGTTGAAAAATTTATTTTGATATTTATTATAACCTGGCGCATCACTAATTAAATCTAAACTTACAATAATATTTACAGCTCTTATTGAAACTTCCATTGTATTAACCCAATTTATACCATAACCGTAAGGATTTGATTCTATCCAGCTATCTAACTGTGAAAAAATTTCATCTGAAAATTTTTTATTTTTCGAAAGATGCCATGCTTGAGCTAAAACTACAAGATGGTGAAATCTATTTAATTCCCAAGGGATTTTAATATCAATCCCATTGCCAGGCATTAATTCATTAGCTGTGAATGAAGTATAATATTTTTTAACCCATTTATGACCAGTTCTAATATCTTGATTCCAATTTATCTTTTTTCCAAAAAATTTATTATTCATTCCTAAAAAACTAAAATTATGCTCACAAATTAAATTTGCAGATTTTACTATCTTCTCTTTCCAAGAATTAATCAATTTATTATTAGCAATGGTTTTATTTAAAGCATTCACATTTAATGGGCTAGAAATCTCCGTTGAATTTATTTTTGTGAAATTTTTATTTGAGGATTTTGAAAAAAATTTAAAATAAGTATCTGGCAAAATCTTTTTAGCAACACGCTCTAGAAATAAAAGCGCCCCCCTCGATCCAAATATATGAATGTATTCAATAAATAATTTTATATATGGAATAATTATATCTTACCTTAAATCAATTTCAGTATTTACATCTGAATAGCTTTGGTTTGAAATAAGCATTGCAAATGAGGTATCCATTTTCATTAATTTATATATTATTTGAAATAGTCTGGTATACCCTCCAGTAAATCTTTTATGTAATAAAACATGATTCCCATTTTCAATTAAGTTTACTATAATATGTTCATCATCAATGCCATTTACCGTATGGTATTCAGCTATCCAATCCGGATGTTTATTCCCCTTTTCTTTGTCGTTTTTTCTATTAAATAATTTATCTAATAGAATTTTTATAAAATTTATTGGACTACTTAGCAAATGATTAATCATTCTATCCAAAAAAGAAAGTGATTTAAATAATCTCCTTTGAATATTTTTTGTTGGGTCACTTATAGTTGCTATAATTCCTCCATCGGAGAGATTTTTTACTGCACTTTTTAACACTTCATCTGGATATCTTAAATGATGAAGTGCAGAAGAAAATACAATGAGATCAAATTTTTTATTATTTTGGTTTAAAAACTGATTTATTTCAGATACAACAAAATTGATTTTAAGTTTATTTTTCTTGCACTTTTTTTTCATATTTTCAACCATACTTGAAGATAAATCAACAAGATCAGTTTGACATTGAAGATCATTTAATAATAAAGCAGCCTGTCCAGTGCCTCCACATGCATCAAGTGCAGTAATATTATTTTTTTTTGTTTTTAAAATTTTTATTGCATGCTCAATTAACATATTTAATCTTTTATTAGAGTCTTTAGTAAATACTATATCTTCATATAAATCAGAAGTCTTAGCATATATTCTTTTATTTGCTTCAATAACATCCTGCTCGGTAAACTTATCTAAGTTTTTATTTTTACTCAATTTTATTTCTCTTTCATTAATTATTAATTAATCCACTCTTCTTCCCATAAAGCTAAATTAAGAAGGTTGAAAATTTTCATTCCATTATCCTTATAATTTAACTGATGGTGATCTAAAATTGTAGAAACCTCATTCATATCAAAATTTTCTGTCATCCAATCTGATTTTAGTATTTTATCTCTAGCAAATGATACAATTTCATTTGACATCATATTTGATGCACTGCCACAAAACCCATTTTTCTTTCTATTAATTACATAGTCAGGTATAATATCCTTTGCAGATTTTTTAAGGATATATTTTTCTATACCATTTTTTATTTTTAGACTAGAAGGAATTTTTAATGCAAATTCTACTAGATGATGGTCGAGATATGGTACTCGCGTTTCAACAGATGCTGCCATTGCCATTTTATCTACTCTCATCAACAATAACTCCGGAAGCCTGTGATTTAAATCAATATATATCATTTTATCGATAAAGTCTGCATTGGTAGTTTTTTGATTAAAATATTTATACTGCGGGTCTATTATTTCATCGTACGAGTTATAACAAAAGCCATTTTTAAGAATTTCTAATTTTTCTTTTTCAGAAAAAACATTAACACCTCCCCAAAATAATTCAATATCATTCGTTGCCCATTCAAGGTATTTTATTTTTTGTTTACTCAAAAATAATTCTCCAAAACTCAATGCTATTTTTTTAAGAGGTAAAGATAGTTTGGAGAATGGCTGGTAGTAACGCCGGTTGAATTTTTCAAGCATTCCATACAAAGAATATCCCGAAAATATCTCGTCAGCACCTTCACCTACTTGAATCACAGAAACACCATTATCTCTAGCAAGTTTACTGACAAAATAAAGGGGGATGGATACGGGGTCTGCTAATGGCTCATCTTGGTATTTTACCATTTCAGGTAAAAATTCTATAAAATTTTGTTTTGTAATTTCAACCTCGTGGTGATTGGTATTATAATGGTTAGCAATTTTCCTAGCATTCTCATTTTCGTTAGATATATCGTCACTTTTGATAGAAACAGAAAAAGTATTAATTGATTTTTTTGATATTTCACTCATCAAAGCAACATTTAGGCTAGAGTCAATCCCTCCGCTTAAAAAAGCACCATAAGGCACATCACTCATCATTCTTAATTCAATTGATTTTCTAATTAAAATATTTAATTCTTTTATAATATCATTTTCACTTAGTTCCAATACTGAATTATTATTAAAAATTGGTTCCCAATATTTTTGTTTAATAATTTCCCCATTTTGCTTGACTAATAACGTGTGACCTGGTTCTAGTTTTTTTATTTTTTTAAACATAGTTAACGGGGCAGGTGTAGAGGAAAATGTTAAATAATGATACATAGCTTCATTATTTAATTTTTGTTCTACATTTGATAGAGCATTTATTCCTTTAATTTCTGATGAAAATACAAATTGATTATCGTTGTAATAATAAAGTGGTTTTATACCTAACCTATCTCTAGCTAAAAAAAGATCTTTTTCTTTTTCATTCCAAATTGCAAATGCAAACATACCCCTTAAATGATTAACAACATTTTTTCCCCACATACTATAACCATGAAGAATTACTTCGGTGTCAGATTTTGTTCTAAACTTGTAACCGTTATTTAATAATTCTTTTCGCAAATCAAGATGATTATAAATTTCACCATTAAAAACAATCCAAATATTTTTATCAGCATTACTCATAGGTTGATGACCATTTTTTAGATCTATAATACTTAATCGCCGAAAACTAAATCCTATTGTCTTATCTGTGTTCCGATAAACTCCACTATCATCTGGGCCACGATGAATCATTGAATCTGACATTTTCTTCAGCTGTTCTATGTCTATTGTTGAACCGTTTTTTTTTGAAAAAATACCGTTAATTCCACACATTTTATTTTTTTATAGCTTTGACCAACATAAACCAACCAGCTTTATTTCCACCTCCTAAAAATGCTAATATTCGATGTATAAATTTTACAAATATTGACCTACTTGTTTTTGCCAAGTCACACCAAGTTAGAATATTGTTGATCGAGGTTATTTGTAAACCTGCATCTATAAAAAGTTCTTTTGCTTCATTCAATGTATAAGCTTTTGTTCCTGGACTCTCAACAAAATTTGCCACTGCATATGATAATGACTTCCATGGTCTCCCTTTCATTAAACAATTTCGAACCCAGACCCAGAATGCAGTAACCGAATAACGATTATAAATCATAATCTTTATTTCCCCTCCAGCTTTTGTAACCCTAGATATTTCTTCCAAAGCCTTTGGAGTATCAGGAGAATGATGTATTACACCCCAACTATAAACTAAATCAAATTTATTATCATCAAATGGTAGTTTTTCTGCATCAGCAACTTTTAAAGCACTTGCTTTTAGGTTTTCTAAACCTAATCTATGCTTTACATTATCTATTGCCTCATTGGTTAAATCTATTCCATAAGAATTAGCACCGTTTCTTAACCAATTTATAAAATCAGTTCCTGCTCCAACACCAACTTCAAGAACATTCTTATTTTTATAATTTTCAAATTCGGCAAATGAATAGATATAAGGCTCAAGCTCATATCTCGCAATTTCAATTTCATCAAAATACTCTTTAGAATATTTTTCTTTATTAGTAAGCCAAGTTCCACATGATTCTTCATCCCAGTAATCATGAACTTCTTTTTTATTTGATTTACTCATTATAATCCCTATTTAAAAATTCATTTTTTAATTTTGAATAAATATTGTTCCCCATAATCAAAAATAAGATCTAAATATTTTTCTTTAAACACTGCTTGATTTATCCAGCTATTTTGTAGGCTTCTTTGTTGAACTGCATAATTATTTATAAATATATGAGTAATATTTTCATTAATTAGCATATTATAATAATCTAAATGGTCTGGATATTTTTTTTCACCATCTGTCCAAGCAGATTTAATAAGTGCTGGTCCAGGTGCATAAAATGGCCTATCGATATAATACGAATTTGCTGTAGATAAAGCTGCAATTCTAGTATTTACAGGTAAATCATTATTTATTTTGTTAGTTATTTGAAAATTTGGATACCAATGCCATTTTGATAGATTTTTTTCAAGATATGATGTTAAATCATCTTTACCAATTATATAATTGAATCGATTAATTGAAAAAAAATTTACATAAATCCATGGCGTTAGATTTAACGAGATACTAACAAAAGATAATAACAATATGAAATACGCGCTTTTTTTCTTCACATTTAAAAGGTAATTGATGACATAGCCACACAATAAAGATAATAAGCCCAACGTAGGTAGTAAATGTCTAGCTCTTTGTACTCCATTATACCAAAGAATTAACATTAATCCACAAAAAATCAGGACATGCCAAATTTTTTTGTTTTTATTTTTTATAAGAAAAATTAAAGGCAAAACTGCTATTATAGTTGGGCCAATTGATTTTCCCATCGGCCCTTCTAAGGATGATGCATTACCTAACATAGACATTTGCCAAAGTACTTTAATAAAACCAATAAAACCGTTATCAGAAAATAAATCTCCACCAGAATAAATAAATGAACCTGTCATAAAATAACTTCTTAAAATCCAAACTAAACAAATTGAAACAGGTAATAAAAATATAGTAAATGATTTTATTAACTCTTTCTTAGGTATTGAACGATAAGCAATTGCAACCAAAATTATAATTAACGTAAAAAAACTTGCCTGTTTTATACCTGATGCTATACCAAAAAACAATCCAGAAATAAATAGCCAATTATTTTTTTGGGTGGATGAAAAATAATACCAATTAATAAAACAATAAACTCCCAATAAATCGAAAGCAGACCAAGCTAAATCAATTTTTGCAGATTGATTTAAAAATGCAACAGCAAATGTACTATACCAGATTAAGACACCAATTAAAGCGCTATTTTTATTAAATAATAATTTTCCTATTGAAAAAATAGTTAAAATACAAATTATACCCATTAACCATGAAATAAGTAATTGAGCTAGTATTTGATCTTTTAGTAGGATTCCAAGAGTGCTAATCAATTGACCATTTTGTGGATACATATTTCCAATCGCATAATCTATTACTAAAATTGAATTGTTTTTAGCATACTCACGTGGCATTAATAAATAAGAAGATAAAGAATCTCCATCTAGTGTAGGTGTAAGTGCTGTGAGTAGATACATAAGTGAACAAATTGAGATTATAAACAAAATCAATAATTCATCTTTTTTTAGTCCAGATACTTTTCTAAAAAAAATATCCTTATCAATAATAAAATAATTTTTTACTATACCAAGAAATATAAAAAGTAAAAGTATAACCCATAAAATCTTTGAATATAGTAAGCCAGCAAATCCAAGAAGCATTATAATAATTATTAATAAACTAAAACCTAAACCTATAGATATCGTTATATTTTCAATAAATAATGATTTATTTTTTATTAGATTAAGTTTAATAGCAATCCATTTACCTGCAGAAAAAATGCAACCCACAACAAGTATTAAATATAAAATATTAATTATTGAATCCATTTAAACTTTTAATTTAAGTGGACGAATCCACCAACTTATTGCACCCAATAATCCACCACTAACAAAGAAGATTATAAATATAAAAAAAGAATAGCTTACAGCCAATTCAGGCTTAAGGCCAATTATAGAAAATAATAAAATTAATGTAGCATCCCTCGTTCCTAGACCAGAAATTGAAATTGGTATAAAACTAATCAAATTTGATATCGACATAAATAACGTTATTGTTATAAGATCGATAGGCAAACTCAATGCTTTAGCAATTATAAAACATTGTAAAAAAAAGAGCGAATAACCTATAAAAGTAAAAAAGACTGATAATAGCAATTTTATATTTATGAGCTCTTTTAAACTATCATAGAAATTCTGGAAACTTTCTTCGACTTTATCTTTAATTTTTTTCATAATAGTAAATACAAATAAAATATTTATTATTTTTTTTGAAATTCGTTTATTGAATAATAAAAAAGGAGGGCCAACTGTTACAATTAACAGTAAAAAATATATACCAGTTAATTCACCTAAAATATCAAATTGCCAAAGCCCTATGATTCCTAAAATAATTAATAAATAAAGATCAAATATCCTATCAATCAGTACACTTGAGAATCCTTTGCTTAATGATATTCCTCTATTTGATTTAAGATAAATTACTTTTACAAATTCACCTAATCTTCCTGGTGTAATGTAACCAATATATAGACTACTTAAATATGCCATAAAAGTTTCAATTGGATTAATAAATATTTTTTGTTGCTTTAGTAAAAAATTCCATCGTAACGATTTAATAAATAAATGTGGAATATTTACTATTAATGCTAAAATAATTAAACTAGTATTTACTCTATAAATTTCTTCTAATAAAAAATTTATATCTATTTTAAACAGTATAAGAAAAAAGAGAAATAGGCCTAAATATCTATATAGTAAATGAAATTTAAATTTATCTAAAATTCTTTTGCCTTTTTTACTTTAAGGATAAAAAAAATTAAATTTTCTGTAAAACAAATGATCGGCGTAACATAAAAGTACTTTTAACAAATCGTGGTAGAAATTTTTCCAGAAACCTATCGAAGAAAATTGAGATTTTATTATTAAATGGCAATAATATTGTGCTGTTTTCATCTAATATTTTTAGACCTGCATTTTTGAATGAATATAGAAGTTTTTTCCTCTTTAAAAAACGATGTGGTCCCTCACTATGGTTAATATTTATTATAGCACTTAACCAGTGAACCCATTCCCATGAAACTGATGGGCATGTTAAAATAATTATTCCGTCCTTTGCGATTAATCTTGATAATTCTCCAATAAAATTATCATAATCATAGATATGCTCTACAGTTTCATAACATAAAATTAAATTGAAGCTGGAGCTACCTAAAGCAGTTGGCAGTTTTTTTACTTTAAGAAATTCACAAGAAGTTTCTACTTCATTTAATCTTTCCATAGCTAATGATATTAAATGATCGGAAAAATCAACACATACAACAGATTCAATATTAATTTTATTTGACCAAAACTCTGTGCCCTTACCTGATCTAGCTTGAATATCAAGAACTTTATATTTATTTTGAGTTAGAAATTTATTTGCGAGAACATATGAATTAGTAAATCTTCTATAATATGGGTAAATCTTGCTATTAACTTCATCATAATCCAAAACTGTATCCCAAAAAGAACCCACATCTTCTAGTGTCCACGGTCGATCAGTATAATACCGATACTCTTCAATCAATCTTTTTATTGAGCCGCGTAAAGTAAAATAATATTGTTTTTCTTTGATAGAGTGATCTCTGAATTAATTTAATTTAACTGAATATTTTTCAAGACCTTTTCTCTTCGAAGTTTTAGATGCAGATTTCCATTTGATTCTTAAAAAATTAAAAAAAGGTCCAATAATTTTTATAGGTATATATACTACTAATCTTCTAATTAAACTTAAACTACATAAAAAGAAAATTGTACTAATAAAAGTTTCAATAAGAATGCGAGAAAATGGAATATTATCAGGTCTATAGCCAAAATCGGGAATATTTTTTTTGAATAACTTTCTAAACTTAAATCTAATAAACGCACCTCTTTTCTTAAAATCAATCATATGGGCATGCATTGAGGTAGCTTCTGACAATTTAATTTTATCAAGCTCTATAATATTCTCCCTCTGCATTTTAGTTAATAATAAACTTCCAATTTTTGACCTAGCAACAATAACCGAATAGCCTTCTCCAAGATTCTCATACTTTGGGCTCCAGGCGTCTCCAACTGATATATCTGCTAATTCATTGGAAAAATCAACAGATAACAAACTGCTTTTAGTTACATAAAAGGGAATAAGATAATTATAATAAAATTTTTCAGACTTTAATACTGCTTTATCTTTCATATTAATTTTTAAATATCCAGGCCATTCTCCATCTCTGTATTTTAATTTTTCTATTTCAACTAAATCTTTATAGCCATGAGATCGGATGAAACTTTTTATTGCTCCAGTGTAGAGATTCGTACCTACATATGGACCTAATATATATTTAATTTTTCTTGTCCATTCAATATTTTTGCTCTTTAGGTATCTTATTGAACTTATATGATCAGGCAAACCAACAAAAGCTAAATCTCCTTTAAAATCGATTATTTTATTTATTATTTTATTAACAGGGATAGGCGAATAAACACTTTGTGCACATTCAAGGATTTCTTTTTCATTCGTTGCTATAATAGGCTCAGCAAGCCATGGCTTTGAGGCCCCTTGCTTAACTGTTATTGCCCCATCAATTAATCCTTCGTTCAGTAAATAAATTAATATATTTGTAATTATTCCTCCAGAGGCACCATTTCTTCTTATTGAAGGATTCTTTGAATAACCAACATAAATATTTTTGAAATAGCCTATACGCCAATCTTTAACATCTGATGAAAAAATATTTTTTGATAAAAGGGGATAATTAAACCCTTTGCCTGGGCATGCATCATATAATAACTCATTAACCTTTCCATCATCATTTAAAAAGATTGGTAATGGCCCACAGTCTGTTTCCTTCATTTCTATTTTATTATTTGATAAGCCAGCGCAAGTACCACAATGTGTACATAATCCAGAATCAATTACTTCTTTTTTTAACTTATGATAAATTTTATTCATTATATAAAATAATAGAGCTAGATATATTTATAAGCTCTAGGCTAGCAAAATTGAAAATTACTTGCTGTATTGATTAGGCATACGATGATTAATTAATTCAGATAACAATGCTAATGCAAAAAATTGAAACCCTGTCATTGCAATAATCAGGACACTAATATCAGCAAGTTTCCCCATAAAAAACATTGTAAAAAAAGCTATTAGAATAGATAAAAAAAGTAAAAATAGACTTATGGGCATAAAAATTTTTAGGGGTGAAAAATAAAGCCCTATTCTCATAATCAATTTTATAAAGTTTATTGTATCAGATATTGGTTTTATCTTTGATTTTCCAGCCCTAGCATAATAATCAATCGGATTAAATTTTACTTTATATCCAGCAGATAGCATTCCTAAGGTAATAGTAGTCGTAAATGAAAAACCATCTGGGACTATTCTTTTAAATGGTGAAAATGATTTTTTCTTAAAAATTCTCAAACCTGAATTAATATCTGGAATTGAAACCCCAGTAACCCAATTTGCAAGTTTGCCTATAAACCATTTTGCAGGCCTTCGAATATATGGAATCTTCACATTCTTACCTGTCCTTGCACCAACAATCATATCCAAATCTTCATTAATTAAATTATTATAAAGATCAATTATTTTGCTATTTGGATATGTTTTATCAGCATCTGTAATAGCAATTATATTATTATTAGCATTAAGAATTCCGGTTTTTAATGAAGCACCATATCCTAAATTAGAGGAATGTTGAATTAATCTAATTTCAGATAAGTTTGAAACGATATTAACTGTTTTATCAGTAGATCCATCATCAATTACAATTATTTCATCTATGAAGCTATTTTTATTTTTTAGATCAATCAATTCATTTAAAACAGATTCAATTCCTAATTCCTCTTGATATGCAGGAACAAGCACAGTAAGCTTTAATTTGTCACTTATCATTAAGCTCTAATAATTTTATTGCTATTAATAAATTTTCCTCGTGTATCAATAATTATTTTTGATTCTTTTTCAATCAAATCATAATCAAAATCATCATGATCAGTCACTAATACCACTAAGTCTGATTTATTTAATGAATTTTTATCTAAAGCTATACCAGATAATTTGAAATCATAATTTCTTAAATCAGGAATATCATTAATATATGGATCAGAAAATTGCACTTTTGCTTCCAATCTAATTAATGTTTGAAGGATTTTCAAAGATGGAGATTCTCTTAAATCATCTACATTTTTTTTGTAGCCCAAACCTAAAACTAAAATCGAACTACCTTTAACAGCCTTACCAATATTATTTAGTGATTCAATTATTTTAGTTATTACAAAATCTGGCATTGATGTATTTACTTCTCCTGCTAATTCAATAAAACGAGTACTCATACCTAGTTCCTTAGCTTTCCAAGTTAAGTAAAAAGGATCAATTGGTATACAATGCCCCCCCAACCCTGGACCTGGGTAGTAAGGCGTGAAGCCAAAAGGCTTTGTTTTAGCAGCTGCAATAACTTCATAAATATCAATACCCATCTTATCGGAAACTATTTTTAATTCATTAACTAAGCCTATATTGACTGCCCGATGTATATTTTCGAAAATTTTTGTCATTTCCGCAACGCGCATCATGCTAACAGGTACTGTTTCATCAACTATTGCACTATAAAGATTTCTAGTGGTTTCTAGGCATCTTTCAGTATACCCACTAACTATTTTTGGTATATTTTTTGTTGAGAATTTTTTATTGCCAGGGTCTTCTCTTTCTGGAGAATATCCTACAAAAAAATCTTTTCCTATTTCATAACCTAATTCTTGAATGAAAGGAATTATTTCTTCTTCTGTTGTACCAGGATATGTTGTGCTTTCCAAGATTAGAAGCGTGTCCTGAGTTAAGTGAGGTGAAATTTGTGAAAGTGTGCTTTTAATAAAGCTTAAGTCTGGCTCATTATGAGGACCTAGAGGGGTTGGCACACATATTATTACTACATCTGAAATAGCAACTTCACTAAAATTATCCGTAGGGAAAAAACCATTCTTATGTATAGAGGCAATCTTGTTATTTGAGATATGAGTTATATATGAAGATTTATTTTTTAATTTTTTAATTTTCTTTTTATCAATGTCTAATCCAATAGTTTTAAAATTTTCCTCTGAAAATCTTATACACAATGGCAATCCAACGTATCCCAAACCTACAACTGCAATAACTGCTTCTCGATTTTTTATTTTTTTACAAAGACTATTTTTCATTTATAAAATTCTTTTTTTCTCGAATAAAAGAAAAAGATTATACAGGTAATTAATAATAATACGTATATAATATTAATAATAAATAACCTGGTCGAATAGAGACCAAAATATTCTGGATTAGCTGATTCATGCGTAAGATAGAAAGGCAAACCTAATGTTAAAAGAAAACTGATTGTACCTGTCACTCTATAATCAAATAAAAAACTTTTTGACTTCTTCTTAAAAAAGTTTTTACCTCTTCTTATCTTTTTTCGCTCTTGCATATCAGTTGTATTAGCATATCCTCTTATAAATGCAAAAATTAATCCAAGACCTAAGCCAAAAACTATAGCTATAAGAGAGCTCATTCTTATATTTTTATTTACGGGACCAAGGGGTATTTGTGGTGAATCTAAAACTTGAAAGATAGTTTTTTCTTGGACTGCATCAATTTTTGCAAGCTCTTGTTGTTGCTTCAACGTAAGATATACTTCCTTTTGAATTTCAACATTTCTAGTAAAACGATCTAATTGAAGCTGGAGGGAAGGAGAAGAAATTTGACGATTGTTCTCATTAAATCTTCGAAGAACCTGTTCAGATTTTTTTAGCTCCACCTCAACAGAAGCAATTCTATTCTCAATAAAACTGATTTTTTCACTTACATTTTGACCTTTATAGTAACGATTTAGTGATTCCAACTCTGAAACAACCTCTAAAGCTAAATCCCTCGCAAGTAATGGCTCTGGAGCAAAGATGCTTATTATACTAAAAGAACTAAGAGGATCTTGAACAAATTCTAAATACTCATTATTTAAATCATTATACGCTCCCATAATTAATCTCATATTATTTTGATCAATATTTTCGTCAGTTCCTATTATAATATTTAATAAAGGTAATTTTTTGTCATATTTTTCAGAATAAAAATCCTTTTTTAAGAGTTTTTGTGCAAAAGTTCTACTTCGCATTATATCAGGCAGTAGCCGGGGGCTAGATAAATCAGCGCCACCAGAAGCTGAGGGAATATTTAATCCAAATTGTGACGCAAGACCCGCGAGGCCTCCTCCGGCATTACTTTTATTATCAGGCAATAGGATTTTTGCGGCACTTGCATATCGAGGCTCTTGAATAAACATCACATAGGTAAATGTTAGGAATACAGTTATAAAAGGAATTAATAATATAACTTTTAGTTGAGTTGCCAATGTAACAAGGATATCAGAAAAACTTACACTTTGTTCCTCAAATGATGATTCTATTTTTTTTGAAGTATTGGCTAAATCCTTATTCAATCTATTTACCACATGATAAGGAACTTGATCTCTGGCTTTCCAGTTGGAAACGGCTTGAGGCGTTGTTTCCAATGATCGGGCTATGTCAGCTAGGGAATAAATACCATTCTGAGTCATAATGATTTCTAATTCAGTGAATTTCATAATATAAAATTTTTATTTACTTAATTAGTTAATTGTTGAGATAATACCATAATTGTTACGATCGATGATAAGAGTGATGTCGTAGCACTAGCAAATTCAGTGGCATTGAATGGTTTTATATCTGCTTTTTGATAAACTACAATTGTCGACCCATCTAAAACCCTTGGTGATCTTAAAAATCTCCATGGAACCGTTATACCATTTGGGTATACAATAACTACATTATTTCTATTGCCATAATTATTAATCCCTCCTGCAGAATTCAAATAATATCTTATTGACTTTCCTCTTTGATATTCAACTAAACCTGAATTGTAAACTTCACCCGCTACGTAAACCGCACCGACTTTTTCTTTTACGATAATTGAATCTCCTGGCATCAAGCTAACCCCGAAACCCTGCCATGCCAATTTGATCTTTGTAGTGTCTTCTTTTATTTTTTTAGGCATTGAAAAGTTTGGCAATTCATCCGAATTTTGTTGTTGCAATGATTCGCTTTGTATCTTTGTTATAATCTTATCCTTAGGGGGCTCTTCAAAATATTTTTTGTCTCTATAAATTGCTATACCATTTTCTAGCGCTTTTGAGGATAAGCCACCCGCCCGCTCTATAACTGAATTTAGCGTTTCATTGTCATTTAAAAGTGAATAAGATCCTGGGATATTAACTTCTCCTAAAATTTTGATATTTTTTCTTTCAAAAAAATTTATATTAGCATGAATAACAAAACGGTCTAAGTTTTGTAAATTAATATTACTTGATTGATTACCTTCAATTATCTCCTTGAGGCTTACTTCTAGAATTTGGTCATATCTATTATTTAAATCTCTTCGAACCAGCTCTCCCCGGGGACTATAAATACTTTTATAAAAAGTGGTGTCATTAAAACCACCAGCTAATTGAATCAAATCATTAATTTTCATGCCAGGATAAAAATGATAGAATCCGGGCTTTTTTACTTGACCAATTATTTCAACCCTACTTACTGTAGAAAACATACTAAGCGATGTTAATCTATCACCATTCTTGACTTTGGTTGTATTGATATCATCATAATGTATATAATAATTTTGATGATTTGTTGAATTATCTAGCCGTTCATTTATTGGAATAATTCTTTTCAATCCAATCATTAATGATGATTCTGGTTTAAAACCACCAGCATAATTTATCATTTGGCCAATAGTCTCACCGCTAATCGACTCATAAATCCCAGGTCGTACTACAGCAGAGTCAATTGCTATAGTAGATTTTCTCACAGGGACAATAACAATATCTTGGTCTCTAAGTTGTATATTTTTTGGCAGGTCTCCATTAATAAGATAGTTGTATAAGTCAATTTTAGCGTGAAATTTATTTTCTCTTTTAATGGTAATATTTCTAATACTTGCTGTTGTATCTATCCCACCCGCTTGAATCAAACCAGTTATTACATTGGCAAATGGGTGCAAAGGATAAACCCCTGGGAATTTTAACTCACCTACAAAATTGACATTTATTGAACTTAATTTTCCTAATGAAACATCCATGAATGTTGTAGGGCTTTCTCCTTTTATTGTTGAATAAACTTTGCCAAATTGTATTAATAAGTATTTTTCAGCCTCTCCTAACGTTTTGCCCATTAAATTTAATATTCCAACCTTATCATCATAAATTTCACCTTCTCGTGAAATAGTAAAATCTTTTCTTAGTTGAGTTTCTCCCCAAAGAGAAATTATCAGCTCATCTCCTGGGCCCAAAATATAATTTGATGGCGTAGGGAGATTCTCCCAAAATGCAATAGTATCACGCTTAGTAAAAAAATCATGTCCAAAAAATTTCGATTCTCTATTAAGAGAATCTTTATAGCCATAATTATATTTATTAGGTATTATTTGGGCTTGCATTGGGATGCCAGAACTTGGATCAATAAATTGCTCATCCATTGAAGGTATTTGTAATTGGCTCTGTCCTTTTTGGAACTTTTCATATTCTTCTTTCATTTTCCTTAAATCTTGTAAAGATTGAGAAGAAGCGGGAATGCTTATCATTATAAAACTTAGTATATAAATATATAATCTATACATTGTAGTATTCCTTGTACCATTTAATAAACTTGGGTATACCGACCTTAAGCTCTGTCTTTGGATTATAGCCAAGTTTTTCCTTTGCATTATCAATATTAGCAAAAGTATCAATTACATCACCAGGCTGAAGAGCTTTATATCTAATGATTGCCTTGCGATTTAATTCATCCTCAATAAGATTGATCATATCTGTCAATTTCTCACTTTTATTATTTCCCAAATTAAAAATTTCATATTCATAATTTTTATCAATAGCAGACTTGGTTCCATCGACTATATCATCGATATATGTGAAATCACGTTTCATTTTACCATTATTGAAAACATTAATTGGTTCGCCTGCTATTATTTTTTCAGTAAATATAAATATTGCCATATCAGGACGATAATAAGGCCCATATACAGTAAAATATCTTAACCCTGAGGTATGCAGACCATAAAGATTCGAATATGCATAGGCAATTAATTCATTTGATCTTTTTGTAGCCCCATATAAAGAAATAGGTTTATTTACCCTATCATCAACATTTGAAGGTGAATTATTATTTAAACCGTAAACGGATGAACTAGATGCATAAATAAAATTTTCTACTTCACAATGCCTGCAAAGCTCAATTACATTTAAAAAACCTACGAGATTTGACTCCATATAGGCATAAGGATTAATTAAGCTATATCTAACGCCAGGCTGCGCTGCAAGGTTAACAACTTTTTGAGGCTCAAAGGATTTAAAAGATCGAGCAATAGATTCCTTATCGGCAATATCAACTTTATTAAATTTAAAATTTTCATAAGATCTCAATAAATCCAACCGTGCAATTTTTAATTCTTTATCATAATAGGAATTAATACTATCAACGCCTAACACTTGGAAACCATCTTCAAGCAATGATTTTGATAAATGGTAGCCTATAAAGCCAGAACCGCCAGTTACAAGAATTTTCATAGTCAATTAATACCAATCAATTAGTTTATTAAAGATACAATTGATGATTTATACACATTATATTTATTATGGTGTGTATAGATTTATCAATAGGATGAAATGCTCCGCCTCGTCGGTCACATAATCATTAATGAAAGTTTTGATTAAATTCACAAATGAATATAATCATACATTTTATAAACTAAAATATTTTATTTTATAAATAAAATATGAATATAATTGATGATTTAAGATTTATATAATTTTTTTGTAGGATTGTCTCACTAAACTCAATTATATTAATTGACTATGAAAATTCTTGTAACTGGCGGTTCTGGCTTTATAGGTAGTAATTTCATAATCAGTCAACTTCAAGCTGGAAACCACTCAATATTAAATTTTGATAAATTAACATATGCTGGAAGTGCAAAAAATCTCGATGAGATAAAAAGTCACCCAAATTATAAATTTGTTCATGGTGATATTTGTGATAAAAACTCTTTTTCTAGTGCAATAAGCTCATTTCAACCTGATACTTTAGTCAATTTTGCTGCAGAATCTCACGTAGATAGATCCATTGAAACTCCAATGGATTTTATACATACTAATATTGTTGGTACTGCTAATATCCTCCAAGAATCATATGATTATTGGAAAACGAAGGGCTGTACCAATTTTAAATTTATCCATATTAGCACTGATGAAGTTTTTGGATCTTTAGATAATAATGGGTTTTTCTCAGAAAATAGCCCATATAACCCTAGCTCCCCATATTCAGCTTCAAAAGCAAGCTCTGATCATTTAGTGCGCGCTTGGTTTCATACATATAAACTTCCTATTTTAATTACTAACTGTTCTAATAACTATGGATCTTACCAATTTCCTGAAAAACTAATCCCACTCATGATTATAAATTGTTTGAATGAAAAAAGTCTCCCAGTTTATGGCCAAGGTCTAAATATAAGAGACTGGTTATATGTCAGTGATCATTGTGAGGCAATAATGACTGTCCTAAACAATGGAATCGTTGGAGAAACGTATACTATTGGTGGAAATAATGAAATTAAAAACATTGATATTGTAACTAAAATTTGTTCAATCTTAGATGATTTATCCCCACGAAGAAACAAAAAATCATATATGGACCTTATCAAATTTGTTGATGATAGACCTGGTCATGATTTTAGGTATGCTATTGATGCATCAAAAATCAAACAACAATTGGGCTGGGAACCAAAAGAAACCTTTGATTCTGGTATATTAAAAACTATTCATTGGTATCTAAATAATAAAAATTGGTGGAAGCAAATTCAAAAAAATACTTATAACCAAGAAAGATTGGGATTGGGAAAGTGAGAAAGAGTTATTAATAAGTTGGTATTACTTCGCCACGGAGAAAGTAAATGGAATTTTGAAAATCGCTTTACTGGATGGACAGATGTTGATTTAACTACAAAAGGTATAAATGAAGCAAAAAATGCTGGATTATTATTAAATAAAGAACGCTTTGATTTTATTTATACTTCAGTTTTAAAACGTGCAATTCAAACAATGGAAATATGTTTAGAAACAATAAATCACAGTGATATTCCCATAGAATATGATTGGCGGCTTAATGAAAGACATTATGGCGCACTTCAAGGCTTAAATAAAACTGAAACAGCTAAAAAATATGGTGATAAACAAGTTCTTTTATGGAGACGTAGCTATAAAACTCCACCACCACTACTAGCTTTTAATGACAAAAGGCATCCAAGATTTAATCTAAAATATAAGCACATAGATTCAAATAAATTGCCTAAAGGTGAATCTTTAAAAAATACTGTGAATAGAGTTATGCCTTTGTGGAAAAAGAATATTTCACCAAAAATTCTTTCAGGAAAGCAAGTTTTAATTGTAGCGCATGGAAATTCAATTAGAGCAATAGTAAAAATTTTAGATAATATATCAAATGATGAAATTATTAAAATTAATATACCTACAGGTATTCCTCTTATTTATGAATTAGATAAGAATTTAAATACTATTAATAGTTATTACCTTGGTACTAAATCTGATTTAGAAAAAGGATTAGCTAATGTAATTAATCAAGGAAAATCTAAATAAAAAATTGAGTATAATTTGTTAATTTATATTTTAAAAAGAATAAATCTGAGGAAATCATGAAAGGCATTATACTTGCAGGTGGAAGCGGTACAAGGCTATACCCAATTACAAAAGTCGCTAGCAAACAATTGCTACCAATTTATGATAAACCTATGATTTATTATCCCTTATCAACACTTATGCTAGCAGGAATAAAAGAGATCTTAATTGTTTCAACGCCTGAAGACACTCCAAAGTATGAATTACTATTAGGCAATGGCGAACAATTAGGCATAAAACTTTCCTATAAAATACAGCCATCACCTGATGGACTTGCTCAGGCATTTCTTATTGGACAAAGTTTTATAAAAGATGAAAATGTATGCTTAATATTAGGCGATAATGTTTTTTTTGGAGGAAATCTTAGAAAAAAATTACAAGAAGCTGTATCAGAAGTTGAGATAAATAATAATGCTGTGGTTTTCGGTTATTTTGTTAATGACCCAGAAAGATATGGTGTTGTAGAATTTGATAACGATGGGAATGCTATTTCAATTAAAGAAAAGCCTAAAAATCCAAAAAGTAATTACGCCGTATCTGGCTTATATTTTTATCCGAATGATGTTATTTCTGTAGCAAATAATCAGAAACCATCGGCAAGAGGCGAACTGGAGATTACTGACACAAATAAATTTTATTTAAACCAAGGGAGGTTAAAAGTAGAGAAAATGGGTCGTGGATATGCTTGGCTCGATACAGGCACTCATGATTCATTGCTTGAAGCCGCACAATTTGTTCATACCTTAGAAAAACGACAGGGTATGAAAATATCTTGTATAGAAGAAATTGCTTTTCGAATGGGCTATATTGATAAGAATCAACTTAAATCTTTAGCTAATAAAATGAAAAATAATCAATATGGTCAATATCTTTTGAAAATCGCAGATTCAAATTAATTTATCTATTTTGAAGAAATTTAATTATTCTTTG
>CETH01069200.1_pt1 | contig 25516 bp, 21 predicted proteins | sample 361461 | NCBI WGS metagenome assembly CETH01 (sample SAMEA2622695, study PRJEB7988) | marine metagenome | isolation source: saline water (ENVO:00002010), including
ATCACTCGCAACTTCTAGATCAGATGGAGCAAGAAGAGAGAGTTCCGCAGTAATATTTGAATAATTATTAATCACGCCATACCTATTTACTGCACCTACACTGACAGTTTCTGGTTTACAGGCTGGGAACCCCATTAAATCGACGTTACCATCGTTGCCAGATGCAAAGATTGGGACAATACCGACATCACGCATTTTGAAAAAAGCATCATTACGGATATTATCTTTGAAGCATTTTTTACCACTTCGAAGAGCATCTCTTTGAAAGATTTGCATGCCAAATGACATCACGACAGCATCAACGCCATATTCAGGGCCATTTTCAGCTAGCCATTCATAGGCGCCGGCAGTTTCACCGATAAAACCACCAGAGCTACCACCAGCTTTTAAAAAAATTAATTGTGCACCTGGAGCAAGATGTGTGATCGTACCAGCCACCATTGTGCCGTGATCTGTACTACCCGATGCTGTACCCGGTCCAATTGACTGATTCTCTCCATCACATTGATTAGCATAAGCTTTGTTTAGCTCAACTAACTCTCTACTAAAGCCTATACATGCTTCAAAAATTACTTTTCCAATAAAGTCTGGGTGATTTGAATCAAAACCACCATCAATGATTGCAATAACCGATCCTTTGCCTGTACAACCGTTGTCCCAAACCTCTTGTATGCGAAGTAATTGATAGGCAGTACGATTGGACCTACGCGTATTAGGTGTAGCGGTGTTATTCTTACAAAGGACTGAAAGCTCCTTCGATTCAAACACTTCTCGTGGCGGTGGAGCAGGATTCATAGTTGGTTTTGCATTGTCTTTTGCTATAGCTAAATCACTATCAGGAATCACTCCAGGGACTCTCTGCCCAAAACATTCATTCAAAACAGTAATCTCAGATTCTTTTGGTGGTTTCCCTTCGCTCAAGAACTGCAATCTTTCAGGATCTAACTTACCTTGCAGGCATGATTGTAATTCAGGATCATCTGAGGCAAAGGGATTTTCTCCCAACCAATTAGGATTCATCGCAGGAGAAACACTACCCAATGAAAAACATCTATTAAGTACGTCATATTCTTCATTCGTAGGCTTTTGATTATCCTTAAGTTCTGCAAGTCTTTGTATATTAATCCCCTCAGCCAGGCAGGCTTGGAACTTTGATTCATTCTTCTGAAATGGATTGCCATTATTATCATAAATTACATTATTTGATATGAAGTAATTGAATAAAAAAACGGTCACAACTAAAGTTCCAATCACGGTTAAAATAAAACCAGCAAAAGTTTTAATTCCTTTATTCATAAATCAATCTTACCTTATTAGCGTAATCAAAAAAGTCTAGTTGCAAAAAATCTTTTCGGTTGCTATTGTTATTCTATCAGACAATTCAACGAGGGGAGGTGGTCTATGTTATCTAGTGTAATGTACCGCCTCTATCATCGATAAATATTCTTTGATAGAGGCAATTACATATTTAATGCTTAGCTCATCCATTGGTTGAGCTAAGCATATTTTTTGAAAGGAATCAGCATGACGAAACCTTTAGAAGGAGTACGAGTACTTGATTTTACATGGGCTCAACAAGGGCCCTATGGTACAACGTTAATGGCAGATATGGGCGCTGAAATTATTAAAATAGAAGCGCCAGGTGGTGAACGAGGTAGGCATATCTTTCCTCCGGGTGAACCAGGTGCATTTCCATTAGGATATTTTGTTGCACACAATAGAGGTAAACGAAGCGTTGTTGTCGACTTAAAAAAACCTGGTGGAAAAGAAATTATTCACCGATTAGTCAAAACAGTTGATGTAGTTGTTAATAACTTTCGTTCAGGAGTTATGGACAAGTTTGACCTCGACTATGAATCATTAAAGAAAATTAATCCCGGAATCGTTTATGCAAATGCTACTGGCTTTGGCCCTCTAGGCAAATATGCAGGTAAGCCAGGAGTAGATATTATGGGTCAGGCTATGGGAGGTATAATGGGCAAGACTGGATTTGAAGGGCATCCACCTACTCCAGCTGCTGCGTCCATAGCAGATCAAACAGGAGCAATTTTACTATGTTCAGGCATCTTAGCAGCATTAGTAAAAAAAGAAAAAACAGGTGAGGGGGAACAAGTGGATGTATCGCTATATGCAGGACAGCTTGCTTTGCAAACCTGGGAATTAACAACTTATGCTATGACAGGCATTAAAAGTGGTCGAGGAGAAACTGGGCATCCTGTTGCAAGTAAAAATGGTATTTGGAGGGTCTTTGAATGCAAAGATGACTATTTTGTAATCGGATCAGTAGATATGTTTAGATTCAAACGATTATGCCATGCATTAGGAATTCCAGAAGTCTCAGATAAATTCCCTGATGATGAAACAAGACGGGCAGGACTTGATGAAATTAATGCACAACTAGAAATCGAATTTGCAAAATATTCATATGCTGATATCAGTAAAATCTTTGATGAACAAGATGTAATCTATGCGCGCGTACAAGACTACGATGACATATTAAATGATGACCATGCAAAAGATAATGGATATATTACTACGCTAGATCATCCATTTTATGGTTCAGTAACTACTGTGGGCTGCCCTATTCAATTCGGAGGTCAACCAACTGAACTTGCTGGTCCTCCCCCAGAATTAGGAGATTTTACAGAAATTTATCTAGAACAAGCTGGATATACGTGGGAAGAAATCGATCAGTTAAAAAAAGATAAAGTCATCGAATAATTATCTGCTAAGCAATGAATGAATAAAAATGTCCATATTTTCAAGGGACTCCAAGTTCTCTACTTGAGCAATGATGTCCTCTGCAGTACTCTTATCAAAAGGTAATGCAGGATACACTGCTTGAATGCGATCTTTTTCCATAGTAAAATTCCACTTAAATTCATCACCAGTCATTGAAATAGAATGCGTCTTGCCATCATTCAATGAAATTGAAATTTTAGGACCATACTGAGGTCTATCACTTTTTTCTACAGTGACTAGCTTGGTCAATCGTTGCACTTCAGGTAACTCTTCAAATGATGATCTGTCTCCATATGACAATCGTCTCCCAGTTGATTCATAGCCTCTATTAACAATTGCTGATGCAGCAAAATGTGCATTTTTCCATTCATCTGTTCCACCCCATCCTGGCCTAGGATATTTTGGTGAAGGATAGACTGTTTCCCATTCATTCATTTCTATGTGTATATTCTGAATTGCATCAGGATCTATATCATGCTCAATGGCAAGTGCCGCACAACCATCAATCACTGGTTGGACAAATCCAGCCCCAGAATAAATTTTCATTGTGACATCATGTAATCGCCATTCTACACCCAATTTTTCAGTAATAGTAATCAAATCAAATTCAGTTTGATTATCAAAGCTACCATTCAATCTGCCGTTTTCAATGCCTGTAAAAATTCGTAGAAATCCAGCTGGTCCTTCAAAGCACTCCACTGCTCCATTGACATCAAGACCCGCAATACGAGATGCCATCATCCCGTTCTGAGTTGCAATTCCTTCTTGAAAAGTCATCTCTTTAGTGCCTTCATGACTAGTTTGAAGATTGCCTGAAGCAAAGCTTACTGCAAGAGCTAATGTATTAGCAATTTGTTCTGATGATAAGGATTGTATTTTTGCACTTGCAATTGCTGGGCCAAAAATACCAAAAAGAGCTGAGGAGCGAAACCCTTGATTTTGAGCAGAAGGAACGGTATCACGGCTGAGACGACAATGCACCTCATATGCAGCAGCAACAGCAGTCAAGAATTCTTTCCCATTTATAGAACGTCCTTCTGATTCTGCGAATGCAGCAGGAATGATAGTGCAGCCTGGATGCGTCAACATACGAAAGGAATCATCCTGTCCACGTAAATGTATTAAAATAGAATTTGCGTAGGCTGCATTTAAACGACCTGCCTGCATGCCAGTTGCAAGGATATGCGCACTGCCTATTTGATCGTCACTTAAAGAAGTAGCAAGTTTTGCAGCTAATTGTGCATCATCTTCATGTACGCTAGACAAACCAATAAATAACCCATGCAAGATAATAGCTTTTACTTTATCGACAACATCAACTTGTAGATTGTTAAATTCAAGATCATGAGTAAATTGAGCTAATTCTTGACTAATAGACATTTTTAATCCTGCACAACACGTTCAAATATAGTTGCAATGCCTTGCCCTCCTCCAATGCAAAGGGATACAAGGCCGTATTTACCATTTATTCGATCTAATTCATGCATCATTTTTGTAGTTAATATTACACCAGTCGCACCAATGGGATGACCAAGAGCTATTGCACCGCCATTTGGATTCATGCGCTTGAGATCAATTTTCAAATCTGATGCACAAGCAAGCGCAATAGCGGCAAAGGCTTCGTTCAATTCTATCACATCCATTTCATCGACTGACATGTTAATTTGTTCTAGAGCCTGACTTATTGCAGGAATTGGACCAGTGCCCATAATTGAATGTTCAACTCCGCAAACGGCTCTACTGATTAGACGAAAATATCTTGGAGCTTTCATCTTTTGTGCATTACTTTCAGTTGTTAAAACGACAGCTGCAGCTCCATCATTAATTCCTGATGCATTGCCAGCAGTTACAGAACCATTTTCTTTAAAAGCTGGTCTCAACGAGCTAAGCTTTTCAATGCTTGTTTGACGTACATGCTCATCAGTTGCAAAAATGACTTTTTGTTTTCCTGGTACTTCAACGGGAATAATTTCCTTATCAAAATATTTATTTTTTTGTGCACTAATTGCTCGTTCATGGGAATAAAAAGCAAATTCATCCTGCTGCTCTCTTGTGATACCATATTTTTCCACAACGTTTTCCGCGGTCATACCCATTGGATAGCCTTCAAAAGGATCAGTTAATAAATCTAATGTACCGTCTTCAAGTGCGCCATCGCCATATTTATATCCATATCTTCCCTTACGTATGTAATATGGCATCAAACTCATATTTTCAACGCCGCCAGCAAGGATATATTGGGCTTCACCTAGCTCTATCCATCGCGCAGCAGAATTAATTGCTTCAAGACCTGAACCACAAATTCTATTCACTGCATAAGCTGTTGAACCAATTGCAAGTCCCGCTTTAATGGCAGCGTGACGAGCAATATACCCATCCTCAGCAACTTGCCCTACACAACCCAATACCACTTGTTCAATATCTGCAATATCAACGGAGGAACGCTTTGCTGCTTCTTTTAACACTAATGCTGCTAAATCAGATGCTGGTATTGTGCTAAGCGAACCACCAAATGAACCGATTGGCGTTCGCACGCTTTCTAATAAAACAGGCTGTTCAAGTTTTGTATCCATAATTAAAGACTCATTTCTTTGATATTTGTATCAATGGTTAAATTTGCTTCAGTTAAAGAGATCACCTCTTCAACAGTTACACCTGGTGCAGTTTCTAATAAGTTTAATTTACCTTCTTCGCATTTAATAACAGCAAGGTCTGTAACAATAAGATCTACGCATTTTTGAGCTGTAAGCGGATAGCTGCATTCTTGTAAAATTCTTGATTCACCATTTTTTGTTGTATGTGCCATCGTAATGATTAATTTTTTTGCACCTACGGCTAAATCCATTGCTCCACCAATACTACCTCCGCCACGTTCAGGAACAAACCAATTTGCTAAATCTCCATTTTGCGCAACCTGTAATCCTCCTAAAATAGCTACATCAATATGTCCTCCCCGTATCATACCAAACGATTGTGCGCTATTAAAAAAAGCAGCTCCTGGTAAAATATCAACTGGCTGACCACCAGCATTAATAAAATCTGGATCAAAATCTTCTTCAAGGATATTACCATAACCCAATATGCCATTTTCAGCTTGTAGGGTGATATCAAGATCCTCGATGAAATTAGATACTAAAGTTGGCAATCCAATGCCTAAATTGACGAACATGCCATCCTTAAGTTCTTTCGCTGCACGCATTGCAATAAGTTCTCTTGTTAAACCATCAGGCATCATGACCACCGTATTTCTATAGGGTTACATTGCACAACCCGATCTACAAATATTCCTGGCGTATCAACATTGCTAGGTTCAAAAGTACCTGCTTCAACAATTTCTTCGACTTCTGCTATCACGCATTTAGCTGCTGTAGCCATCACTTCATTAAAATTCTTACTAGCACCTCTATAAATTAAATTACCGTTTTTATCTGCCTTGTATGCTTTTATCAAAGCATAGTCAGCCTGCAGTGGTCTTTCCAAAAGAAAATCATTGCCATCAACATTAATAATCTCTTTATTGTCACTCACCATTGTGCCGATGCCTGTGGGAGTTAGGAATCCTCCAATGCCAGCACCACCTGCTCTAATACGTTCTGCAAAAGAACCTTGCGGAACAAGCTCTAGTTCAACTTCCCCTTTATGATATTGTTCTTCAAAATGACTTTTACGACCACCAGATGCACGAATTGCAAATGTAGCAATAACTTTTGCAACTTGTTTATTAGCGCAAAGCATATCTAGTTTATCCCCTAAGCCAACATTGTTAGCCATGACTGTTAAGTTTGACGACCCAGCGTTATGTAAAGCCATAATAAGATTACTTGGTGAACCTGCAGATACGAACCCCCCTACCATAATTGATGAATTATTATTTATTATTGATACGGCTTGCTCAGGATCAGAAAAAAATTCTACTGTCATTTATTTCTACTATCATATTTGGTGATCAAAATGATCACTTGAAACATTCATATACCATTCAGCGAGCTCTTCCCTAGTTGTCCACCATACTCCCTCTGCCGCTTGCGCATATTTTACAAATTCTCGTAAGGCTCTAATTCTGTACGGATGACCAGAAATATGTGGATGCAAACCAAGATTCATCATGCGTCCTGATGTTTGTCCTTCAGAAAGTAAAACATCGAACTGTTCTTTATAAGATTCTAAAACTTGAGAAGTTGTCATGCCTCGCCTATGAAATAATGTAAAATCATTCATTTCCACTGAATAAGGAATGCTAACTAGTGGATTTGTTGATGTTTTCATTAAATAGGGCTGGTCATCATTCATATAATCAGTAAGAAATAACAACCCTTCTTCTGCAAGAATATCAGGTGTATTTTCTGTGCTTCGTAAAGATGACGACAACCATCCTTTAGCAGGACGCCCAACAACTTCCTTATAAACTTTTAGTGTTTCTTGTATAAGTTTCTGTTCAGCTTTCTTATCGTCGAAATAATTAGGTAGCAAGTCTCCTTGCTCATAATTATGAGCGACCAACTCCCAGCCTCTACTATTTGCTGCGTCAATCATCTGTTTTCGTTCAATTCCGGTCTTAGCATTCATAGTGCAACTAGCATGTGCATTTAATTCATCCATGACATCGATCATTCGCCATATTCCAACTCGTTGACCATATTCTCGCCAACTAAAATTTGGAACATCCAGCACGCGCCCAGGTAAAGAATCGGGAATAACGGGTGGTCCACCTGCATAATATGGCTCATCAGTATCTTTTGTCATATCCCAGTGCTCAAGATTGAACGTAATAATCAATGCTAAAGACTTATTGTTAGGAAATTTTAAAGGATTACGATCTGCAATTGGTGAATAAACATAACTCATTATTAACCCCTCTTTTTTATATATTATACATGCTTGCAGTAATAAACTGCGTGTAATTAAGCTAATATAGTAAGACAAAAAAATAAATACTGCAGATTGAGATAAATATGAAAAATGATAACATCATCATTGCCGGAGCAGGCCCTGTTGGTATGGTTGCTGCATTGAAGTTAGCAAAAAGTGGCATTCATGTAACAGTGTTAGAATCTGGCAAGGTTTTTCCTAAAGATTTACGTGCCTCAACATTTCATCCGCCAACTTTAGAAATGTTAGATGAACTAGGTCTTGCAGACGAGCTCATTAATGATGGATTAGTTGCTCCTTATTGGCAATTTCGAGATAGAAATAAGGGTCCAATAGCTGTTTTTGACCTATCTGTACTTAATGATGTCACTCCTTTTCCTTTTCGAGTGCAAATAGAGCAATGGCAATTAGTTGAAAAAATTTATGCAAAATTAAAGGACATGCCTAATGCAGAAGTACTATTTGAGCGCCAAGTCATTGGAGCTCGAGAAGACGATGATGGCATTAAAGTGCTGGCGTGGGGACCAGATGGCGAAGAAACTCTTCATGGCAATATTTTAATAGCAGCAGATGGCGCAGATAGTGCTGTTCGCAAATCACTTGCAATTGAATTTGAAGGATTTACGATTCCAGAAAAATTTTGGGTTATTACAACTCCATTTCAGTTTGAAAATCATATGGAAAATTTAAGTGAAATTAATTATGTGAGCGATCCGTCAGAATGGTTAGTATTATTACGAAATAAAAATTATTGGCGTGTATTGTTTCCTATGTATAAAGACAGATCTGATGAAGAATTAATGTCAGATGTTGCCGCTAATGCGCAATTGCAACAACTTCTATCAATAGATCAAGAGTATGAAATAATGCATAAGTCAATATATCGAGTGCATCAAAGAGTTGCAGCAAGTTACCGAATAGGTAATATTTTTCTTGCAGGAGATGCTGCACATATTAATAACCCCTTAGGCGGCATGGGGATGAATGGTGGCATTCATGATGCTTGGAACTTAGTTGATAAGATATTAGATCGCACAACACAGACTCAAGAAGATCTTTTTAATCTTTATGAAAAACAAAGAAAAACTATTGCAATAGAGTATGTCCAAAAAAGTACAGAGCGTAATAGAAAAATGCTTATGGCTACTAAACAATCAGACCAAGATCAACGAAATGCTGAATGGCTCAGCATTATTAATGATAAAGATAAAACGAAAGAATACTTGCTTGAGTCATCGATGTTTAATGCATTAAAACGTTCAACAGAAATAACATTATGAATCGAGAAATTTATCAGAAGCAAAATTTTGGTAATCAAATAGGTTATGGGGCTAATCCAGCATTACTAATAGTCGATTTCACAAATAGCTTTGCTAATCCAATGATCCTTGGGGGAGGTAATATCAATGATGCTATTCAAAATACAAAAACTTTACTGGATTTATTTCGTAATAAAAAACTACCTATTTTCTTTACAAAAGTCATTTTAGATCCTGAAACAGATAAAAATCTATTATTCGCACAAAAAGCACCAGCATTACTTGAACAAACCCTAGATTCAAAGCAAAGTGAAATTGTTAAAGAATTAACTCCAATAGACAACGAAATAGTGATTCAAAAAAAACAAGCTTCTGCATTTTTTAATACTAATTTACAAAAACTACTCAATGATCTAAATATTGATACATTAATTATTACAGGATGTACAACATCAGGTTGTGTCCGTGCAAGCGTAGTGGATTGTATTAGTTATAATATTCGACCCATCGTTGTTCAAGATTGCGTAGGGGATCGTAGCTTAGAATCTCATGAATTAAGCTTGTTTGAAATGAACAGCAAATATGGCGATGTAATGAATGCTGATCACGTCACACAATATATTACTGGCATAAACAAATAACAGACAACTGTGTTATAATTAACTCCCGGCTAGGAGGCAATCATGGTTAGTCCCTTTACAGGTTTGGAAATGGAAAATTATATAGGAAATCGGGCTAGAATCGGTGTCATTATTCCATCAACAAATACTGCTGTAGAATACGATCTTCAAAAAATAAATGTACCAGGAGTGACTTGGCATCCAGGAAGATTTTTTGTAGAAGCACCAAACTTACAATCGGATGATGCATTTATACATTTCTTAGAATTAATTAGACAAGAAATTCCTGTATCCGTTAGAGATATTTTAACCTGCGAACCAACCGCAATTATGATGGGTATGAGCGCAGAAACATTTTGGGGTGGCATAGAGGGCAATGAAGAGTTTATTAAAAACACTAAAGATCAAATTGGAGATTTGCCATTATTTACAGGTGCAGAAGCATGTGATGCTGCGTTAAAAAAATTAGGTGCACAAAATATTACAGTAATCACTCCATATCAGCCAGTTGGGGATGAAAATGTTGACATGTTCTTTAAAGATGTTGGTTACAATATTGTGGATATTATTGGATTGAGATGTGACACAGCAACATCAATTGCTCATACACCTCGAGGTGATGTATTTGAAGCATTATCAACAATTGATACTAAGAAAACTGATGCAGTTGTGCAAGTAGGAACAAACTTATCAACTGCAGATATATTCCCAACTTTTGAAAAGCAACTTGGAATACCAGTGCTCCCTATAAATATTGCAAATGCATGGTATACATTGCGAGGGCTTGGGATCCAAGATCAAATAGACGGACTTGGTATTTTATTTGAAGAGCATTAAGAGTCAGACCATTTTTTTTCAAATGCAGTAACATGGTCAAAGCCCATTAAATCACTAAATGCTTTAAAATCATGCATTGGAACATGTAAATCCTTACTGCTTTTATTTTTATAAAGAAATTCAAATGACTGTCGTAATGCTTCACCGGCAGCAAGAAATCCCGTTGCAGGAAATATAGCTGCTGCAAAACCTATATCCTGCAATTCTGCTGCAGAGAGAATAGGCGTCCTGCCTCCATCAGCCATATTAACCAAAATTGGTTTATCAAAACTTCTAGTGATTTCTTTCATCTCTTCAATAGATTCAGGTCCTTCTACAAACAAAATATCAGCGCCAGCTTTGTCATAAGCTTCTGCACGTTTTAATGCTTCTGCAAATCCATAATCTGAATAAGCATCTGTTCTGGCAACGATTAAAAAATCTGCAGAAGAACGACTTGAATCAGCAACTTTAATTTTATTAACTGCGTCATCTAAAGAAATAATTGGTCTTTTTGCATCTACATGACCGCATTTTTTAGGAAATTCTTGATCTTCTAATTGCAAGCCCATGGCTCCTGCATCTTCATATCCTCGAACAGTATGCTCTACATTTAATAATCCACCATATCCTGTGTCAGCATCTGCAATTAACGGCGTTGAGGTAACCATTGTAATTTGTTTAACTCTGCCAACCATATCAGTGTAAGTTGCTAACCCTGCATCAGGTAATCCTAACAAAGAAGAAACTGCTCCATAACCAGTCATATATAAGCATTCAAAATCAAATTGATCAGCAATTTTTGCAGAAATCATATCAAAAATACCTGGCATAGCAATAAATTCTTTTTTTGCTAATTTTTCTCTTACTATATCTGCATTTTTATTTGTCATTTCCAAGCTCCTTCTACAACCACATTAGTCCATTTTATCTCTTCTGTTCCAGGCAAATTCCTGCTTCTTTCTGTCAGCCATAGGATCAATAACCACATTAATCACTGTTGTATTGTTTTTTGATAAAGCTTCAGTAAACGCCTCTCTAAATTGATCAGCAGTTTCAACAAAATATCCATCTCCACCAAAAGCTTCTGCCATAGTTTCGTAATGAGCAGTATGAGAAAGTGCGCTGACGTTTTCTTCACCTTTTTTATCTCTTTTATTATCAAAGCCACTACCAATACCACCATTATTAAAAATAATAAAAATGATAGGTAAATCATATCTGCAGGCAGTATCAACTTCCATGCCAGAAAATCCAAATGCAGAATCTCCTTCAACAGCAATAACTCGTTTTTTTGGTTCAACTAATGCTGCAGCAATTGCAAAACCAAGTCCTACACCCATTGTTCCATGCGTACCAGCATCTAATCTTTTTCGTGGATCGGAGTGAAGCATCTGCGTTCTGCCAATATCCATAGTATTAGCGCCCTCGCTCACTACAATTGCATCATCAGGTATTAAATCTTTGATAACCCCAAATGCGTGATAATAATTCATTTTTGCAGAAGGCTCTGCAAGCATATTCTCAATCTGAGATTTATTAGATGCAATTTTTTCATCTAATTCTTTGAACCAACTATCTTGTTTCTTGAATGCTACTTTTTTTGTATTTATATGATTTGCAAGCTGTTTGATAACGTTAACGCCATCTCCAAGTAAGGCAACTTCAGTTGGAATATTATCACCTATATCTTCAGCTGATATATCAAGTTGAATAATTTTTACATCATCTTTAAATCTTGGTGGTTTGCCAAAATGCAACATCCAATTTAATCTTGCGCCCATGAGTAATATGACATCTGCTTCTCGTAAAGCAAGAGTTCTCGCTGGACTTACATTTAATTCATGTAGATCATCGACAACACCCTTTCCCATCGGTGTTGGTAAAAACGGCATCTGCAAGATATCAATTAATGCGCGTAATTCTTTTTCTGCTCGTGCCCATGCCATTCCTTTTCCAATTATGACAAGAGGTTTTTTTGCATTTTGTAAAACTTTTACAGCATGTTCAATGCTTTCAGCAGAAGCCTGTGATTTTGGTACAGCAGCTAATGCAGGCATACTTTTTATAATCTCATCATCAACCTCTCCATCAATAATATCTGATGCAATGTCTAAATATGTTGGTCCAGGCTCTCCATACAAAGAAGTGCGAATGGCTTTTTCAACAAAAAAAGGAATTCTATCCGCGCTATCAATATTTGCGTAGAACTTAACAAACGGAGCAACAGATTCAAGTTGCTTCTCTTCTTGAAATGCGCCCATTTTGCTTTGAAAAGATGGCGATGCCCCACCAATAAGAAACATTGGCCACTTATTTATTTGTGCATTTGCAAGGCCTGAAATAGCATTAGTTACACCGGGGCCAGAAACTACTAGGCATCCTTGGGGAGAACCTAGTAAATAAGAAGCTGCTTGCGCTGCATATGATGCTGCTTGTTCATTACGCATAGCTATGAATCGTACGCCTTCTTTTTGCAGCTCTTCAGCAATAGCTGTTACAGGCACTCCTACAATTCCAAAGACATACTTCACATTTTGCTTTTTTAAACATATAGCAATTGCCTTTGCTCCAGAAATCATAGTCATTATTCTCTCCTATCAAATTTTATTCTATTGCCTTTGATTCATACAAATCATTTATTTTAGCTTCTTCAAAATTTAGTATATCACGAAGAACTTCTTTCGTTTGCTCTCCAAGTGATGATGCAAGCTCAATCTCTACATTAGATTGTGACATTTTAAAAGGTTGACCCAAAATTGAATATTCTTTTCCATCTCGCTCTAATTTTTGTATAAAATTACGTTGATGCAAATGATCATCATTAAAGACGTCAAGAGTATCATAAATAGCACAACATGGAATTCCTGCTGCACCTAATATTTCCATAGCATCAAATTTTGATCGTTGCATAGTCCATTTTTCAATTTCAAGATGCAGATCAGCAGAATGTTCTTTTCGTAGCTCACTTGTAAGAAAACGTTGATCGTTTAATAAGTCTAATCTATGCATAGTCGTGCACAGTAAATCCCACATTCTTGAGTTGCCAATAAGCATGTAAATATAGTCATTTGATCCTCCAGGATCACACTGGAACATGTCACTGGGAGCACCAGCACCATAGCCTCGTCTTCCAGTTACTCCTGTACCCCATTGTCCATCTAAGACCCCAACCGTTTTTATAAACTGTAAAGCTGCTTCTTGCATAGAAATTTCGATATGTTGGCCAATTTTATTCTTAACTTTTTGAACATAAGCAGCTGTTACGGCTAAAGCAGTAATCATACCCGCAGATGTATCGGCAAAAGTACCTCCAGTCCTCATTGGCTTACCATCGATTTCTCCAGTCAAAGAAAATAAGGCTGCCGCAGATTGTGCTAATGGATCAAATGATTTGAAATTAGATAATGGTCCAGACAAACCAAACCCTTTAATACTTGCATAAATTATTGTTTCGTTATGCTTTAAAGCATTGTCGTATCCAAGTCCGTAATTCTCCATTACACCTGGGCCTAGGTTTTCAACTAAAATATCTGATTCTGCTATTAATCTATTGATGACTTCTATGCCTAGTGGATTTTTATAATCTATGACAATATTTTTTTTATTACTATTGTAATTGAAGAAATATTGCTCATTATAAGAACCATCACCAAGAACATGTCTCCCTGGCTCACCGCCAGGCTGTTCAATTTTAATAACTTCTGCTCCAAGCCACGCTAACAGCTGACAACAAGTAGGACCTGCTTCATATTGCGAAATTTCTAACACTCTCATGCCTGATAATGCTTGCATAAGATCCTTTCATCATATTGAAAAAATATAGTTTCGAAACTTATTGAATCCGCCATTGCGGGCATACAACATGAATTATATTATTCTGCTGGAGAATAAATTAATAGCATGTTGCAAAAAAAAATCATTATTAAAGGCGCTAAAGAACATAATTTAAAAAATATTGATGTAACTATTCCGCATAATGCATTATCTGTGATCACAGGTCTATCTGGTTCAGGTAAGTCTTCTCTTGCATTTGATACAATCTATGCAGAGGGACAAAGAAGGTATGTTGAATCATTATCTGCTTATGCGCGTCAATTTTTAGGGTTAATGGAAAAACCTAACGTTGAAAGCATAGAAGGTTTATCTCCCGCTATATCCATTGATCAAAAAGGTGTGTCTAAAAATCCACGATCAACAGTTGCAACTGTCACGGAAATATATGATTACTTAAGATTGTTATTTGCAAGAATCGGGACTGCGTTTTGTCCTAATTGCAATGTACCCATAGAAAAACTTAGTAAACAAGAAATTTTGGAACAGTTGATTCAAATGCAAGCTGGCACAAAGGGTAGCATCCTTGCCCCGCTGATCACACATAAACGGGGAGAGCACAAACAACTACTTTTAGATATTAAAAAATCTGGTTTTATTCGTGTCCGAGTTAATAAAGAAATTAGAGAAATTGATGAAGAAATTATTTTAGATCGTTATAAATGGCATGACATTGAGATTGTAGTAGACAGAATCCAGCTTCCGGACAAAAGAACAAGTGATAAAGAAGCTGTGATTAGAATATCTGACTCTTTAGAACAAGCATTAAAGCTTGGTCAGGGGACAATGATTTATCTTCGGTCTGACGGTTCAGAAACTTTTTATAGTGAAAATTATGCTTGCAGCAAATGCCTAGAGTCGCTATATTCAGTACCGCAAATTGAACCACGTAATTTCTCATTTAATAGTCCACACGGTGCATGCAATACATGTTCAGGATTAGGTAAACAAATGATTCTAGAGCCAGAATTGTTAATTCCTGATCATTCTTTATCTATTGCAGAAGGAGGCATCAAGGGCATTAGAGGTATCAAAAGAACACGAGGATACATGCAACAACGAATCACAGCTGCAGGCAATACATTTGGTTTTTCCGTTAATGAGCCAATAAAAGAAATATCAAAAAAGAATTTTGAAATATTATTATATGGAGAACCAAATACTCGTGTTGACATCACCTATAAAAGACGTGGTGGCAGTACAAGAAGTTATTCATTTATTTGGGAAGGAATAATATCACATTTAGAAAGAAGATATAAAGAAGCTGAAGGTGACAGGGTGTTATTAGAAAAATTTATGATTGGCAAGCAATGTAACAGTTGTAATGGAGACAGACTTAAACCAGAAGCATTGAGTATTAAAATTAGCGATCAAAATATTGGCTCAATTAGTAAAATGTCTGTAACTGATGCAATTGCATGGATTAAACACTTACAAACTGAAGGAGTGTTAACTAACACACAAAAAGAAATTTCGAAACAAATAATCATTGAATTAGAACATAGGTTGTCTTTTTTAAATAATGTTGGGCTAGATTATTTAACTTTAAATAGAGAATCTGCTTCTCTTGCAGGAGGTGAAAGTCAAAGAATTAGATTAGCAACTCAAATAGGTTCAGCATTAACTGGTGTTTTATATGTTTGCGACGAACCATCTATTGGATTGCATTCAGCAGATAGTGAAAAATTAATTAAAACTTTAAAAAAATTAAGAGATCTAGGTAACACTGTTATCGTTGTAGAGCATGATGAAGCAATGATTAGAACTGCTGACTACATTATTGATTTAGGACCAAAAGCTGGAGAGCATGGTGGCGAAATTGTAGCATTTGGCAAACCAGAACAAATCGCAAAAAAACAAAAATCAATTACAGGACAATATCTTTCTGGAAAGCGCACTATACCTATTCCAGAACAACGAAGGTCAGGCAATGGAAAGAAAGTTATCGTAAAAGGTGCTCGAGAAAATAATTTAAAAAATATTAACGTTGAAATCCCTCTTGGAAGTTTTGTATGCGTAACCGGCGTATCTGGGTCAGGTAAGTCTACATTGATTAATGAAATTTTAGCTAAAGCACTTTGGCAAAAATTTTATAAAACTAACGATACAATAGGAAAACATTCCAAAATTTTAGGTGCTGAAAATATTAACAAAGTCATTAGAATTGATCAAAGTCCTATTGGCAGAACGCCTCGTTCAAATCCTGCAACATATACTGGAATGTTTACTGCAATCAGAGAAATGTTTGCGTCATTACCAGAAGCAAATTTACGTGGTTATAAGCCAGGTCGATTTTCATTTAATGTCAAAGGAGGGCGATGTGAATCATGCTCTGGTGACGGTTATGTGCTCATTGAAATGCAATTTTTACCTGATATCTCAATTCCATGTGAAATCTGTAAAGGCAAAAGATACAATGATGAAGCACTAGAAATAGAATTAAATGGCAACAATATTGCTGATGTTCTCTCGATGACAGTTACTGAAGCATTAGATTTTTTTGAAGCATTCCCTCGTGTAAAGAAAAAATTACAAACATTAAATGACGTTGGTCTTGGCTATATGAGGCTTGGGCAACCAGCTACAACTGTCTCAGGAGGTGAAGCACAAAGAATCAAGCTTGCTACGGAATTATCTAAAAATGCTAAAGGGCATACATTGTATTTACTAGATGAACCAACTACTGGATTAGCACTAGAAGATATTAATGCATTACTAAAAGTATTGCAAGAATTAGTCAATCAAGGCAACACTGTTCTAATCATTGAGCATCACTTGGATGTCATTAAAAATGCAGACTGGGTTATCGATCTTGGTCCAGTTGGTGGAGCCAAAGGTGGACATCTCATTGCTACAGGACAACCTGAAGAAATTGCTAAATCTAAAAAATCTATAACAGGGCGTTATTTAAAAGAATTAATTTAATAGAATAGATATAACTATGAAAAAAAACTTAACATTAAATTTACCAATCAATAACAATGAGCGAATCATGATCTCTTTAGTAATTACATATGCCCGTTCCTTTCCTGACATTACGCGAACAAGTAGCATAAACAAAAAACTTAATAATCTGTCAGAATTAAAAAATAAGATTGATAGCTTACATGGTAACCAAACTAATAATATTGAGTTGTCTATTCAAAATCTTACTGACCTATTACATTACAGTAAGGGCATAACAAATGAATTCAAATCATATGCTCTTAGTGGTCAGTCCATGATAAAAGAATTTCAATTTATGCTTGAAGAAAACTACCCACAAGTCAAAAATCAAAATTCTTTAGCATTAGATATTTTGCCAGATTTAAGAGTGCTATTAGATAAATTATCTCTTATTTACGAGAGTAATAATGTAAATGACAATGAAGAGTTACCTGCTAAAGAAATCAGTATTTTTAAAAAAATTATTAATCTAATTAAAAAATAAGTAATTGCTAATCTTTATTGTAAGCAATTACTAATCTTTTTCTTAGCAAATCCTACAAAAAAAGGTTATTTTTACTAATTATAGCTTCTAGAAAAAAAAATCACTAAACTATAAATGATTTAATTTAAGGAAATTTATGACTTATGTAATTACTTCGCCTTGTTTAACAGTAATGGATAAAGCATGCGTTGATGTTTGTCCAGTTGATTGCATTCATTTCGACGAAGATATTGATACAAAGCTCTTTATTGATCCCGAAGAATGTATTGACTGTGGTGCTTGTGAGCCAGCATGTCCCGTAGATGCGATTTTTGCTGAAGAAGAAGTACCAGATGATCAAACAGTTTTCACTGAAATTGATGCACTATGGTTTCAAGATAAAGATGCAGCAAGGGCAAAAATACCTAGTTAATTTCAACTACCTGGTGCTACATAGCTAGGATCTGCTACTAAAAATGGTATGTCTTCATGAGCTAACACTGTTTGATCGCTGATAGATAAAGCTGTAAGTTTTTTTTCAGCATCAGGAATTAAATCAACTAACAAAACCATGCCTCCTATACCTGATTCATGCGCAAGGCTTTCTGGAGCACCTGAGTAAGCTGCTAATGTATCTGTGCCTGATTCAACAATCGTATACTGTTCCCAATGGCCTAATGCAACATAATCACAATTCAAATCAATTAATTCTTGTTCTGAGATATGAAACGAATGGCGTTGTACTGCATTTGGATGAATATAATGACCATGCCCCATACAAACATACCAACCGTCATAATCACGCTTAGGCGGGTTAGAAAATGGCCTAAAGTCTGGGACCTGCTCAGTATGAGCCTTGCCCCATATTTTTAATCCAAGCTCATCAAATAGGAATGAACTTCCTTCAACATCGCGTAAAACAAATAAGTTCTTTGCAATATCATTTAAATTGATACGATCAAAAACAGAATTAGGACCAACATGATCATGATTGCCTGGTGCAACAATAGTAGGGATAGCTATTCTCTTAATTTGTTCAGCAAATAGTTCTAAAGTTTCTTGATCAACTCGCGCATTATCAAATAAATCTCCCGGAATCAAAAAAACATCAGCTTTACTTTCAATCCCTATATCAATAAGACGAATGAAATTTTCTTCTTGCTTAATCTTATTTTCTTCAGAAAATCTGCCACTTTTTTTATCATATGCACCTAAGTGGATGTCTGAAGTGTGAAAAATCTTTAGAGGTTTTTTATTTGATGTCATATATCAAGCATTTATTTTCAAATTAAAATAACTTTTCAATTCACTAATTTTGATGCGCTCTTGCTCCATTGAATCTCTAAATCGTACAGTCACAGCTTTATCATCTAATGAATCAAAGTCACATGTTACACAATAAGGAGTGCCAATTTCATCTTGCCTGCGATATCTTTTTCCAATTGATTGAGTTTCATCATATTCAACTCTGAAGTTTTCACGTAAATCTTCTACAATTTTCTTTGCAATTGGAGTGAGCTCATCCTTTTTTGATAAAGGTAAAACAGCAATCTGGATTGGAGCTATAGATTCTGGCAGCCTAAGAAGAATTCTACTCTCTCCATTATCTAACTGCTCTTCATCATAGGAAGCACATAATATTGCAAAAAGTATTCTATCAACTCCCACAGCAGGCTCAATAACATGGGGTATGAAATGTTCATTATTTTCAATATTTAGTGCGGTAATTTTTTTACCGGAACCTGTTGCATGTGCGGACAAATCAAAATCACCCCGATGAGCAATGCCTTCCAATTCACCCCAACCCCAAGGAAAATTAAATTCAATATCAGCAGTTGCATCAGAATAATGAGCTAGTTCATCTTTTTCGTGATCACGCAAACGAAGCATTTTTTGAGGAATTTGTAATTCATTAATGTACCAATCCATTCTTTCTTTTTTCCAATACTCATGAAATTCTTTAGACTCTTCAGGAGAACAAAAAAACTCCATTTCCATTTGTTCAAATTCTCTTGTACGAAAGATAAATTGTCCAGGAGTAATCTCATTTCTAAATGATTTACCAATTTGCGCAATCCCAAATGGTATTTTCCTCCGAATTGTATTTTGATAATTAGTAAAATTTACAAACATACCTTGAGCTGTTTCAGGACGAAGATATGCAATATTTGCATCATCTTCTACTGGACCAACATATGTTTTAAATAATAAATTAAAATTTCTTTCATCAGTAAATTTTGTCTTCACTCCACATTCAGGACATACATCATCAACAATGTGGTCTGCTCTAAATCTACCGTTGCATTCAAGGCAATCAACTAAAGGATCAGTAAAATTGGAGACATGGCCCGATGCTTCCCAGACACTTGGATTAGTAATAATTGCAGCTTCGATACCAAAAACATTGTCTCTTTTTTGAACAACATTTTTCCACCAGAGATCTCTGATGTTTCTTTTCATTTCAGTACCTAGATAACCATAATCCCATGTTGATTGAATTCCACCATATATATCAGAAGAGGGAAAAGCTATCCCTCTTCTTTTAGATAATGATACTAAATCATCGAAACTTACTTGTTTATCATCCAAATTTTCAACCTCAATAATTATTTATAAAAACAGTGGACCGAAAACAACTGCAACAATCGCCATGAGCTTCAACAAGATATTAATCGAAGGACCAGAGGTATCTTTAAAAGGATCACCAACTGTATCTCCTACAACTGCAGCCTTGTGAGCATCTGAACCTTTACCACCACTATTTCCAAGTTCAATAAATTTCTTAGCATTATCCCAAGCACCTCCAGCATTTGCCATCATTAATGCTAATAATGCTCCTGAACCAATAGAGCCAATAAGAAGACCACCCAATGCTTCTGCTTCTAAGACAACTCCAATGATAATTGGAGTTGCAATTGCGATAACTCCTGGAATCATCATTTCCTTAATTGCTCCAGTTGTAGCAATGTCAACAGCTCGGTTTGAATCAGGTTTTTCAGTGCCTTTCATTATCCCAGGCATTTCTCTAAATTGTCGCCTCACTTCCTCGACCATTTCCATTGCAGCTTTGCCAACTGCGCCCATTGTTAACGCACTAAATACAAATGGCATCAATGAACCGACTAGTAACCCAATTAATACTTTGTAATTTAATAAATCAACTGAAGTAATACCAGTTGTTTGTGTGTATGTTGCCATTAAAGCCAATGCTGTCAAAACAGCAGAGCCAATCGCAAAGCCCTTTCCTGTTGCAGCAGTAGTATTACCTAATGAATCAAGTGCATCAGTACGCTCTCTAACTTCAGCAGGTAATCCAGCTTGTTCAGCAATGCCCCCAGCATTATCAGCAACTGGACCATATGCATCTGATGCTAATGTAATACCAAGAGTAGACAGCATTCCAACAGCAGCAAGAGCAATGCCGTACAATCCAGCAAGATTGTATGTTAAAGCAATTGCAGCACAAAGAGTTAATACAGGAACTACAGTTGATAACATTCCAACAGATAAGCCTCCAATAATTATTGGCCCAGCGCCTGCTTCGGCTTGAGCTGAAAGCTCTTGAGTAGGTTTATACTCATATGCAGTGTAATATTCAGTTGCAAGGCCAATTATGTTCCCAGCAACTAGTCCAACTACTACAACCCATAATAAGTTCATATCAAGGTTTAATTGACTAGTTAGTATCCATGCTCCAATGACAACAAAAAGTCCTGAACCAAAAATTCCCTTTCTTAAAGCCCAAAGAAGAGTGCCCATATCAGCATCTTCTTTAGTTCTAACCAAAAAAGTTCCGACAATAGAAGAAATAACACCAATAGCCATAATTAATAATGGATAATATCCTAAAATTCTATAATCAGGTCTACCTTCCCAAGTTAAAGTAGCAACAATAACTAAGGACATTGCAGCAATAATTGAGCCAGAGTATGATTCAAATAAATCTGCGCCCATACCTGCTACATCACCTACATTATCTCCAACATTATCAGCAATTGTTGCAGGATTTCTGGGATCGTCTTCTGGTATACCTGCTTCAACTTTTCCAACAAGATCAGCACCTACGTCAGCAGCTTTGGTAAATATGCCACCACCAACTCTCGCAAATAATGCAATTGATGATGCACCAAAAGCAAAAGCTGCTAATATTTCAACTGATCGAAATGTTCCATATAAAAGAATAATACCTAATAAAGATATTCCTACAACAGACATACCCATTACAGTTCCAGATGAAAATGCTAAATTTAGTGCTTTATTTAGTCCTTCTTTTGCTTTAGCTGCAGTTCTAACATTAGCTCTTACTGCGATGTTCATACCGATATAACCAGTTAACGCAGAACAAAATGCTCCTAAAATATAACTAATTGCAAAAGCTGGCAATGAATCCAATCTTGCTAGCTTATAGCTACCAGCATATTTATCTGCAACATCTAAATCTATGAATATAAATAAAATCGCAGCTACAATAGTTACGAAAATAGTGAGTATTGTATATTCACGTTTTAAAAATGAACCAGCTCCCTCTTGAATTGCATCAGCAATAGATTGCATATCTTTGTTGCCTGGATCAGCGGCAGAAATTCTTCGTGCGAGAACTCCTGCAAAGATAATAGCAGCTATAGCGGTTGCAGCAGTAAAATACAACTCCCAACCCATTAGTTACCTCCTAAATTAATTTAACTAATATACTTCAATCAAATAACTTACTCTACTAAAAGATAGTATTAATTATTATGTATTAAAATCAATAGTGATCTTGATATTTTTTAGGATCCCAGGGTTTATCTACTTTCCTACCTATTCCTTGAGCTTCTCCAGTCTTTTTTAAATGTGATCTCTTTTCATTTTCATTAAGCGGTATATAGGTTTCGGGTAGCAATTGTCTAAGTTTAGACTTCTCGCAATCTGGACAAGTTATTACTTGCTTGTTTTCTCTAATTAATTTTTCAAAAACATTTTTACAGGATAGGCATTCAAATTTTTGTAACGGCATGATCATTATCCTAATACAACTATGCATATAACATCAATAATAATTATACAAGTTCTTTAACTGGCTTAAAGCTATTTCTATGAATTGTTGTTGGCCCATTTAATTTTAAAGCATCAAGATGTTTTTTGGTGCCATAACCGACATTTGCAGCAAAATCATAAAATGGAAAAACTTTATCTAGCTGAAACATACATGTGTCTCTGTAAACCTTTGCAACAATGCTAGCTGCAGCAATTGAAACCGATTTTTGGTCACCCTTAATAATATTTTCATATTTGAGATGGCTGTTTAGTAATTGCACAGTTCCATCTACTAATAACATTGATGGTTCAATATCTAAATTTGTAATAGCTAACTGCATAGCAAAAGAAACAGACGCATCTATGCCAACTTGATCAATTACATGATTGGATACTGAACCAATAGACCAAATAGAATTCTTTTTAATCAGATGATCTAGCTTTTCTCTTTTATTTTTCGATAATAGTTTAGAATCATTAATTTGATCTATCCAATCAAAGTCCTGTCTTTGAAACATAACTATACCAGCTACTACTGGGCCAGCAAGTGCACCTTTACCAACTTCATCTATACCAGCAATGAAATCATAATTTTTTGCAAAAGAATTCTCTAATTTAAAACTATCAATCAGATCAATGTCCATTCTAAATAATTTTAACTATAGCCCCTCAGTAAAACTATACATTAACAAACTTAACTGTTAGACTAATTATCACAAATTCTAACTTTTAATTTTGAGGTTTTACATGCGTAATTTTTTAATTTATGGAATCATTTTAATTGCAATTATCCTTTCTATAGGGGCAATATTTAGACCTGAGGCTGGTTCAAGAGAGCTCTCTCTTTCTGCAGTTATTGAACAAGCTAAATCCGGAAACGTACAGAGCATTCAAGTTGAAGAAGATGTTCTATTAATTAAACTCAATGGAAGCAATGAAGTAGTTCGATCTAGAAAAGAATCTTCATCTTCTGTTGAAGAAATCCTTCGTGACAATGCAATTCCTGTTGGAACTGCAACGAATGCAGTGGAAGTTATTGTTAAGGGTCCAAGTGGATTCGGTAGTTTTTTTGGATTAATTATTAACTTTCTTCCCTTATTAATCTTTGGTGGCATCTTATTATTCATGATGAAACAAGCACAAGGTACTAATTCTCAAGCAATGTCTTTTGGTAAAAGTAAAGCAAGAATGCAAAGCGGAGAAAAACCAACAGTTAAATTTGATGATGTCGCTGGCCAAGATGAAGCAAAATTAGAATTAGAAGAAGTAGTGGATTTTTTAAAGCATCCACAAAAGTTTATTGCTATTGGTGCAAAAATACCTCGTGGAGTATTATTAATTGGCTCCCCTGGAACAGGAAAAACTCTTCTGGCAAAAGCTGTATCTGGTGAAGCAGAAGTTCCTTTCTTTTCAATATCTGGCTCAGAGTTTGTAGAGATGTTTGTTGGTGTCGGAGCTAGCAGAGTAAGAGATCTATTCGATCAAGCAAAGCGCAATGCTCCAGCAATTGTGTTTGTGGATGAAATAGACGCTGTGGGACGGCAGCGTGGCGCTGGATTAGGTGGTTCACATGATGAAAGAGAGCAAACTCTAAATCAAATTCTAGTTGAAATGGATGGCTTTGATTCTAACTCGAACCTAATTGTTATTGCTGCAACAAACAGGCCTGATGTATTAGATCCAGCATTATTAAGGCCCGGAAGATTTGATAGACAAGTAACATTAGATTTGCCAGACCTTACAGGAAGAAAAGCTGTTTTAGATGTACATGCAAAAGGTAAGCCATTTAAAAAAGAGGTTTCATTAGAAACTGTAGCTAAACAAACACCGGGCTTCTCTGGTGCAGACTTAGCTAACCTGCTAAATGAGGCAGCAATTTTAACTGCAAGAAGAGCAAAAAAGAAAATTTCAATGGATGAATTAAATGAGTCAGTTGACAGATTAATTGCTGGGCCTGAGAAAAAATCTAGAGTCATGACTCCAGAAGAAAAGAAGGTCGTAGCTTATCATGAAGCAGGGCATGCTATTGTAGGTCATTTTCAAGAAGAAGCAGATCCTGTTTTTAAAGTAACAATCGTTCCAAGAGGCATGGCCGGTGGTTACACTCGTTCTCTTCCAAAGGATGATAGAAGATTGCATGATAAAGCATATTACAAAGCAATGATGGCGCAAGCGCTCGGTGGATATGTATCAGAGGAAATATTTTTCGGCATTCCAACAACTGGTGCTCATGATGATATAAGCAAAGTGACACAAATAGCAAAAGAAATGGTAACAAAATGGGGCATGAGTGATAAATTAGGAACAAGGACATTCGGTCGCAGAGAATCTATGGTTTTTCTTGGAAGAGATATTGCTGAACAAAGAGACTATTCTGAAAAAACTGCTGAAGAAATTGATGAAGAAATAAGGATTTTAGTTGATGAAGCAAAATTGCAATGTGAGGCAGTCATCATTGAACATAAAGATAAATTAGAATTGTTAGCTGAAACTCTTATTGAAGTTGAAACTATTGAAGCAGAAGCATTAGAAAACTTGCTCAATGCAACTTCTGATGAAAGTAAAGTTCAAAATATAGAACATGAAGAAGTAGAAGCAACTATTCAAGAAGTTGATTTAAATAGTGATCAGGAAGATAGTTCTGGGAATATCAAACTTAACCCATCTGGACCAACAATCGAATAAATTAAATATTTACATTTATCATGTAAAAATGTGCTTGTCACAAGAAATTAAATATTAGAAGATATATATTCAATTATTTAATTGAAATAGGAAAAATAATGTATGCAATAATGCAAATAGGAACCAGACAATATATTGCTACTGAAGGTCAAAAAATTAACATTGATCGTGTTGATAAAGAGCCAGGTGATTCAATAGTTTTTGATAATGTTTTATTAATAAAAAAAGATGATAAGACAACTATAGGTAATCCACTAATTACAGGA
>CETH01110939.1_pt1 | contig 25468 bp, 23 predicted proteins | sample 361461 | NCBI WGS metagenome assembly CETH01 (sample SAMEA2622695, study PRJEB7988) | marine metagenome | isolation source: saline water (ENVO:00002010), including
TTTTAATACTTGGATTAGATTTATCGTTTTCAATTTCTCTGAATTTTTCGAGTAATTTTTTTTGTTCATTGTTTAAACTAACTGGAACCTCAGTGTTTACTTGCACATAAAGATCTCCGTGTCCACCACCTCTAATATGAGGCATTCCTTTTTCTCTTAATCTAAATTGTTTACCAGATTGAGTTCCTGCTGGTATTTTTATTTTTGCTTTGCTACCATCAATTGTTGGAATTTCAATTGATGTTCCAAGCGCTGCGTCAGCAATTGATATGGGAAACTCAAAGAACAAATTTTCATCTGATCTTTTAAATAATTCATGCGAATGAACATTTATAAATAAATATAAATCACCACTGCCAGCTCCTCTTGAACCCGCTTCTCCTTTGCCAGAAAGTCTAATTCTTGTACCGTCATCAACACCTTTTGGAATTGTAACAGATAATCTCTTAGTTGCTTGCTTTTTCCCTTGTCCACCACAACTTGTACATGGATTGGTTATTTCTTCTCCTGCTCCTCCACATTGCGGACATGTCTGTTGAACTGTAAAAAATCCTTGGCTAGATCTTACTTGACCTCTACCACCGCACATTGAGCACGACCCTGCATCATGTCCCGGTTTAGAACCACTGCCACTGCAGGTAATACATTTTTCTGAGGTAGAAAATTTAATATCTTGTTTTTTACCTTTGTATGCTTCTTCTAAACTAATTGATAAGTCATACCTAAGGTCCGAGCCTCTATGGTTTGCTCTTCTTCCTCTTCTACGTCCTCCACCAAAACCCTCTCCAAAAAAATCTTCAAAAATATCTGAGAAGTGTTCCGAGAAATCGAAATTAGAAAATCCACCCTGTCCTCTTCCTCCATTTTCAAAGGCTGCATGACCAAAATTATCATAACTTTGTTTTCTTTCTGCATTTGATAGAACATGATAAGCCTCTGAGGCCTCTTTAAATTTTTCCTCAGCTGATTTGTCATCTGGATTTTTATCTGGGTGGAACTTTACTGCTAATTTTCTGTAAGCTGATTTAATCTGATCTGCTGAAGCCGATTTATTAATGCCCAAAACATCGTAGTAGTCTCTTTTTGCCATAAGTTAGTTATAGACAAATAGTTGTTTTAAGCGCTTTTTTCTTTATTCTCGTCTTTTACTTCCTCAAAATCAGCATCAACAACATTGTCGTCTTTTTTATCCTCTTTATTTGTATCTTTTTTATCCTCAGTTTTAGCACCTTGTTGTGACTTATATATTGCTTCACCGAGTTTCATTGATGCCTGAACAAGATCTTGAGTTTTCTTTTTTATTTCTTCTATGTCAGTTCCTTTTAAAGCATTTCGTAAGTTGGCAGATGCATCTTCAATTGCTTTCTTGTCAGCATCTGAAACTTTAGATCCATGTTCCTTAAGATTTTTTTCTGTGGAATGTATAAGAGTGTCGGCCTGGTTTCTTGCATCAACCGCTTCTCTCTTTTTTTTATCTGCATCTTTATTAGCCTCAGCATCTTTAACCATTTTGTTAATTTCCTCATCGCTTAGTCCACCAGAAGCTTGTATTTGTATTTTTTGTTCTTTTCCTGTTCCTTTGTCTTTAGCTGAAACATTTACAATTCCATTTGCATCTATATCAAATGTTACTTCAATTTGTGGAACACCTCTTGGTGCTGGAGCAATTCCAACTAATTCAAAATTTCCTAGTAACTTATTATCTGAAGCCATTTCTCTTTCACCCTGCAAAACTCTTATTGATACGGCAGGTTGATTATCTTCAGCAGTTGAAAAAACTTGGCTTTTTTTTGTAGGTATAGTTGTGTTTTTGTCGATTAGCTTTGTAGATACACCACCTAATGTTTCAATACCTAAAGACAGTGGAGTTACATCTAATAAGAGCACATCTTTTACATCGCCTTGTAAAACACCAGCTTGTATAGCAGCACCCATAGCAACGACTTCATCAGGGTTAACAGATTTGTTAGGATCTTTCCCAAAAAAACTTTTTACTTCCTCAATCACTTTCGGCATTCTAGTCATACCACCAACAAGAACAATTTCATCAATTTCACTAGCTGATAGACCAGCATCCTTTAGAGCTGTTTTACATGGAGGCAGTGTTCTTGATATTAAATCCTCAACTAAAGCCTCAAGTTTTGCTCTAGTCATTTTTAAATTTATGTGTTTAGGTCCTGTTTTATCTGCAGTAATAAACGGAAGATTTATTTCTGTTTGGGTTGCGGATGATAATTCTATTTTTGCTTTCTCTGCAGCCTCTTTTAGTCTTTGTAGGGCAAGCTTGTCTGATTTTAAATCGATTCCACTATCCTTTTTAAATTCACTTAGTAGATAATTTACTATTGTGTTATCAAAGTCTTCTCCACCTAAAAATGTATCTCCATTAGTAGATTTGACTTCAAAAACACCATCTCCTAATTCTAAAATGGACACATCAAATGTGCCTCCACCTAAATCGTAAACAGCAATTTTTTTATTTGTTTTTTTATCTAAACCATAAGCTAAAGAGGCAGCCGTTGGTTCATTGATAATTCTTAATACCTCAAGACCAGCAATCTTTCCTGCGTCTTTTGTTGCTTGTCTTTGTGCATCGTTAAAATATGCGGGTACAGTAATGACAGCTTTACTTACTGTCTGACCTAAATATTTTTCTGCAGTTTCTTTCATTTTTTGAAGAACAAAAGCTGAAATTTGTGAAGGTGAATATTTTTTGCCTTTTGCTTCTATCCAAGCATCATTATTTTCAGATTTAATGATTTTATATGGAGCAGTTTCAATATCTTTTTTAACTGTTGGATCTTCAAAGTTTCTTCCAATAAGTCTTTTTACAGCAAAAATTGTATTTTCTGGATTTGTTACTGCCTGTCTTTTTGCGGGTTGACCAACTAATTTTTCATCTTCATCTGTAAAAGCTACAACTGAAGGAGTAGTTCTAGCTCCCTCCACATTTTCTAAAACTTTAGCCTGCGCACCATCCATAATGGCTACACAAGAGTTTGTTGTTCCAAGATCTATTCCAATTACTTTACTCATAAATTTTTTTACTCCATCTCATATATGTTCAATTTTTGCTTCTACAAGGGATTTACTCACTTTTTTTAATATTATTTTCCTTATTTTCACTTGAATTTTGATCTTTTTTCTCAATTTTTTTTGATACCCCCACTAATGAAGGTCTTAAAAGTCTATCTTTCAGCATAAATCCTTTCTGGATTTCTTGTACAATAATCCCGCTTTCTTTGCTTTCGTCCTCAATTTCCATCATTGCTTGATGTAAATTTGGATCGAGTTTTTTACCAATAGATTCTATTTGATAGATATTATTTTTTTTTAGGATTGATATCATGTCATTATAAATAATATCTAAATGATCAATTATCTTTTTATACGCTTCAGAGTTCTTTATATTTTCGTCATTTTCTAGATTAACTTTTGATCTTTCTAAGTTATCAATTAAATTTAGAGTTTCTTTAGCAAAGGAAAAACCTCCATATTCAAATGCATCTTCCTTCTCTTTATCATATCGTCTTCTCTGATTTTCCATTTCAGCATATTGTCTAACGATTTTTTCCTCTAATTCTTTGATTTTTTCTTCAGAACTTATCTCTTCTTTATCTTTTTGCTCTTCAACTGAACTCTCTTGAGTATTTTCATTTCCTTTTGACGTATGATCAAAATCGTTTTCCTGCTTATCTTCAACCTTTTCTTTTTCCATTTACCGTATATGGTAAGGAAAATCACAATTTCCAGATGTATAAAAAAAAAATTAATAAATTAGTTATTGGTACAAATAATCAAGGAAAACTGAGAGAAATTAAGATGTTATTGCCAAATAAAGTTAAATTAGACTCTCCTAGAAAACTAAATATGAAAAGTCCTAAAGAAAACGGACGTACTTTTCTAGAAAATTCGTTAATTAAGGCCAGATATTTTTCTAAAAAAACTCGAGATACCTGCTTAGCCGATGACTCTGGTTTGGAGATTGACGTTATTGGCAAAAGACCGGGCATATACTCCGCTAGGTGGGCAGGGCCTAAAAATGATTTTAAAATTGCAATCAAGAAGGTTTATAAAGAATTAAAAAAAAAGGAAGTAGACTGGAAAAAAAGAATTAATTGCAGATTTGTTTGTGCTTTAACCATATATTTTCCTAATAAAAAATATTATCAATCACAAGGAATAATTGAAGGTAGATTATCAAACGAACCAAAAGGCAAAAGAGGTTTTGGATATGATCCTATATTTATTCCTAATGGATACAATATAACTTTTGGACAAATGCCTTTCTTGAAAAAATCAAAAATAGATCACAGATATAAAGCTTTCAAAAAAATTAAAAAATTTTTTTAATTTTTCCGTTTTGAATAGAATAAAAATTTAGTTGATGAGTAATTATATTTTTATTAATCTCAAAAATACCAATTTTACCTTTGAACGAATTCTCCTTATAAAAAATTTCACTATCTACAATAAAATTATTTTTAAAAAGTAAGTAATATACCAAACCTGTTAAATCATAGCTTAAAAATGCTATCTGATTTGAATTATTTTGATAATTATTTTTATATTTATTTAAATACTCTTTATAGTTTTCATAATTTACAGATGGAAAGTAAATAGGTTGTATCATATTTTCATTTAGTAAACTTTGATCAAACCACTGATTTAAAGTAATATAAGTTACTCTACTAGGTGGTATGTCTGTATAAATTAGTGAGGTTGCAACACTTTTTAAAGTTTCTTCAAAATCTGCAATAATTACGGAGTCGAAATTTATTCCTCCTATTGTATCAAGCTTCTCCAATCTAGAGATCTCTTTTTCTTTATTTACATCATCAGATTTTTTAATTCTATTGATTTCATCTTCTAAGTTTTGTTTCCTAATTCTATACCTTGTTACATCTTCTATTTGCTTCGTTATTAATGTTGGATCAGGATCATAAAAAAATTTATCTTTTAGTTTAATTTTTGATTTTTTTATGCCAGTCTTAATTTCGTTAATAATATCTGTATTTGGTGCAAATAAATAACTTCTTTTAATGTCATTCAAATTTTGAAATTTTTTGATAGCGTTAAATTGTGAAACTGAGTTTACACCTGCGTTAAGAACGTTTTTCTCAGAGTTATCGATCTTATTTGTAAATGACAGAAAAATTAGGTCATTATTTAATAAATTTAATTTTGATGTATTTTTTTTAAAAATTGGACCAATAATTATTTTTATACCTTCATTATAAAGTTCCCTCGAGACTTCTAAGGTTTTATTTGGATTATTTTGATTATCTTTTGGAATAATTATAATTTTATTATCATTTATATCATTTATAGCAAGTCTAACCGAATTTAATATACTTTCACCAAGTTCCTTATTTTCTCCTGATAAAGGTATAACTAAACCAATTTTTATTTTTTCATTTGCTGTTGAGTTAGCGCTAAAAAATAATAAGGGTATAATTATTATATAAAATTTTATTAGATATTTCATTTTATTATAAATATTATAGCCTAGGGTATGACACTTAAAGAAGACAAAAATAAGATTGATAGAGGCTTATATTTAGTATCAACTCCTATAGGTAATCTAAGAGATATAACTCTCAGGGCTTTAGATGTGCTTAATCAATCGGATATAATACTTTGTGAAGATACAAGAGTGTCTAAAAAATTGCTTTCTCACTACAAAATTGAAAAACAAATAATTTCTTATCATAAATTCAATGAAAGAAAAAATTTACAAAAAATTATTAATCTATTAAAAGATAATCTTATTGTATCATTGATTTCAGATGCTGGCACACCAGCTATTTCAGATCCAGGAAAAATACTTATAAAACAGTGTATTGATGAAGATATTAGGATTATACCAATACCAGGGGCTTCAGCTGTTACGACCTCCTTATCAATTTCTGGATTTTCAGATAAATTTTATTTCCATGGATTTTTATCTGAAACAAGTCATTCAATAAAGAAAGAATTTAATTTATTTCAAAGTTTAAAATGTTCAATTATTTTTTTTATTTCTGCTCAGAAATTAAATAAAAATTTTCAGCTACTAAAAGAATTTTTTTCTGATAGAGAAATTCTAATCTGTAGAGAATTAACTAAACTTCATGAAAGTTTTTATAGAGGAACAGTTTCAGAAATTGATAAATTTAAATTCAATCCCAGAGGTGAAGTTACTGTTATTATTTCAGAGAAAAAAAATTTAGATAAGAAAGAATTAAACGAATCAGACAAAAAAAAAATTAAAAAACTTATACAAAATAAATCAGTAAAAGATATTGTTCGCATATTTTCTCAAGAAAAAAATATATCAAAATCAAAAATTTATAATTATTGTCTTCTAATCAAAAATGAAACTTAAAATACTAATCAGTCTAATTACCTTAGCATTTTTAACTACATGCGTTGGCACATCCTCAACCGGGATATTTGGTACTGGTGTAACTATTGCGATGGATCCTAGAACACTAGGTACTCAGATTGATGACTCAATAATGGATAAAAGTTTAGATACTAAGCTCATATCAAAAAATAAAGCTTATATTTTAAATGTAAAAACAAAAATTATTGATGGAAGAATTTTTATCACAGGAAAAGTTGATACAGTGGAGGAAAAACTAAATATTACAAAATTAGCATGGGAAACCAAAGGTGCCAGATCAGTGAAAAATGATCTTAAAATAAAAGATAAATTCAATTTCAAGCAATCTGCAAAGGATATGCTAATAACTTCTCAATTAAAATCAGCCCTTATATTTAATAAGAATACGAAAGCAGTAAATTATAATATTGATACATATAAGAAGAAAATTTATATTTATGGAATTGCTGAAACAAAAGAAGAGCGAGATGAAGTTATTATTGAAGCAAAAGAAATTTTAGATGTAGAAGATGTAATTGCAAGTATCCTCTTAGTCGAGGATCTAAGAATACAAAAAAACTGATTTATTTTTTATTATAATCGATAATTTCAGCTGAATAGGCAGCTACAGAGGCTAAATTTAGAATTTCTGAAGTTGAGGTTCTTAATGGTGCAATTTCGATTGGTTCTGCTAACCCAATAAGTAATGGACCTATTACTTTTGCTCTACTCATAGATTTTATCAGTTTAAATGATATCGCAGATGCATGCAATCCTGGCATTATTAATATATTAGCATTCCCGACAATTTCAGAAAAAGGATAAAGTTCTTTAAAAATTTTTTCAAGAGCTACATCTGGTTGCATCTCTCCATCATATTTAAAATTAACTTTCTTTTTATCTAATATTTCCACAGCCTCTTTTACTTTTAATGTTCGTTCAGTTGTTGGTTGACCAAATGTAGAGTGAGATAAGAAAGCTACCTTAGGATCCATTCCAAATAACCTTGCAATTCTAGACGAAGAAATAGCAATTTTTGCTAACTGTTCAGAATTTGGCCATTCATTTACAGCGGTGTCTGCAATTAATACTGTCTTTCCTCTATTTACTACTAAATTTAGGCCAAATATTATTTCCCCAGGTCTTGCATTAACAACTGTTGAAACTTTTTCAAGAGAAGCGGAATATCTTCTTGTATTACCTGTTACCATTGCATCTGCATCGCCACATGAAACCATACAAGTAGACCATATTACCCTATCATTTCTGACAAGCTTATCACAATCTCTTTCAAGTAATCCCTGCTCACGTTGTAATTTTTTAAATAAGTAATTAGTATATTTTTTTCGTTTCTCATTATCTGTTGAATTAACGATTTCAATGTTAAGATTTTCATTATAACCAATTTCTTTTAATTTTTTTTTTACCAATTCTTTTTTAGCAACTAATATTGGAATCCCTAAACCACCATTTTTAAAAGCTATAGCTGCTTTTAGATTATTTTCATCTTCTCCGTCAGCAAAGACAACCTTTTTTTGTTTTTTTCTTATTAAAGAATTTATTCCTTGCATAACGGTTACTGATGGATCTAGTCTATTCTTTAATTGTTCAGCATAAATATCAAAATCCTCTATTTTTTTCCTAGCCACACCTGTTTTGATGGCTGCTTTGGCAACAGCAACAGGAATTACACTTATAAGTCTTGGATCAAAAGTAGATGGAATTATATAATCTTTACCATAACTCGGTCTAACTCCTCCCATTACTGAAGCAACTTCATCTGGTACTCTTTTTCTAGCAAGATTTGCTATAGCGTGTGCAGCTGCAATTTTCATATCCTCATTTATTCTTTTCGCTCTTACATCCAACGCACCTCTAAATATATATGGAAAACCTATTAGATTATTAACTTGATTTGGATAGTCAGATCTACCAGTTGCGATAATGGCATCATTTCTCACCTCTTCAACTTTTTCTGGTATTATTTCTGGATCAGGATTTGCGCACGCAAAAATTATGGGGTCTTTTGCCATCAATTTAACCATCTCTTTAGTAAGTGCATTTTTTGCAGAAAGTCCTAAAAATACATCGGCTCCTTTTATTGCTTCTGATAAATATCTTAATTTAGTCTTTATCGCATGCTTTGATTTCCATTTATCTATCTTATCTCTACCTTTGTAAATTACACCTTTACGATCACACATAATTAAGTTTTCATTTTTTACTCCTGATTTTTTAAATAGTTCAGTGCATGCTAAAGCAGATGCTCCAGCTCCATTCACAACAACCTTAATTTTTTTAATTGATTTACCAGTTATGTCCAAAGCGTTAATTAGAGCTGCAGTCGTTATTATTGCAGTACCATGTTGATCGTCATGAAATATAGGTATGTCAACTACCTCTTGTAGTTTTTTTTCAATTATAAAACAATCAGGAGCAGCAATGTCCTCAAGATTAATTCCTCCAAATGTGCCAGAAATATTTTTTATCGTATTAATTATTTCATCATTATTTTTGCTATCTACTTCAATATCTATCGAGTCGATATCAGCAAATCTTTTAAAAAGAACTGCTTTACCTTCCATAACAGGTTTAGATGCAGCAGCACCAAGATTTCCTAAACCTAAAATAGCAGAACCATTACTTATAACGGCAACTAAATTACCTTTAGATGTGTAGTCATATGATAGGTTTGAATTTTTACTTATTTCAAGTACTGGAGACGCAACACCTGGAGAATAAGCTAGAGCCAGATCTCTTTTTGTGGTCATCGGTTTGGATGGAGTAATCTCTATTTTGCCTGGTTTTCCTAATGTATGGAAATCCAAAGCTTCTTTTGTTGTATAATGTTCAATCTTATTTTTTTTCATTTGATTTAATTAGATATACAAATAGAGCTAAATTAAGACTAATATGATTTATGAACTTAATTAAGTCAACAGGTACATTTAGTTTCTTTATAATAATAAGCCGGGTTCTTGGATATTTAAGAGACTTACTTATTGCAATATATCTTGGTTCAGGACCAATTGCTGATGCTTTTTTTGTTGCTTTTAGAATTCCGAATACATTCAGACGACTTTTTGCAGAGGGATCATTTAATGCAGCGTTTGTTCCAACCTATTCATCACAATTAGTTGGCAAAAATAAAAACGCAGACAATTTTGCTAACGATGTATTTAATTTTTTGATGTTAGGACTTTTAATTTTAGTTGTGATAATTGAAATTTTTATGCCAGCTTTCGTTTATGTAATAGCACCTGGTTTCTATGAGGACCAAAGTAAATTAGAATTAACAACTTTATTAACAAGAATTACATTTCCTTTTTTATTATTTATAAGCCTGGCCTCCTTTTTTTCTGCAATATTGAATTCTAATAATAAATTCGGAGCAGCAGCTGCAGCACCAATAATTCTTAATATTATTTTGATCTTAATTATTTATATACTGAAAAAAAATAGTGATAATCTTGTAATATATTTATCTTATGGGGTCTCATTAGCAGGTCTAATACAATTAATTTTTGTATATTATTTTGCTAAAAATTATTTTTCTCCAACAATTAATTTTAAATTAAAAATTACAAAAAAATTAAAATTATTTTTTAATAAATTTTTACCCGGCGTATTTTCCTCTGGCGTAACACAGATAAATATTCTTGTGGGTACAATTATTGCATCTTTTCAAGCAAGTGCTGTATCTTATCTGTATTATGCTGATAGAATCTATCAAATAAATCTTGCAATTGCAGGAATAGCTATTGGTACAGTTATTTTACCTAACCTAAGTAGGTATATAAAATCAAGGAATAAAACAAAAATTAATTTCATACAAACAAAATCTTTTGAACTTTGTTTATTTTTAAGTCTTCCTGCTTCAATGGCTCTGATGGTTGGTTCTGAACAAATTACATCCGCATTATTTGGTTATGGTGCATTTGACAATTTGAGTGTACTAAATTCCTCAAAAGCACTCTATTTTTTTGCATTTGGCCTTCCTGCTTTTGCAATCATAAAAGTTTTTTCTACTTTTTTATTTGCTAGAGATGATACAAAAACTCCTTTTTATTATTCACTAATTTCTGTGATAATAAATATTGCAATTAGTATTATTTATTTTTCAGATGTTGGATTTATAATTATTCCAATAGCTACTACTATATCATCATGGATAAATGCAATTCTACTTTTTGTAAAATTATCACTGAATAAATATTTCCAAATAAATAATATCTTTAATATCTCAAATTTTAGAATCGTATTAGTATCATTAATTTCAATATATATATTTAGTTTTCTAATGAATTTATTCAAAGAATATTTAGTTTATGGAAGTGAATTGAAGTTATTTACTATAATTGCATTAGTTGGTATTACTATTTTAATTTATATTTTAATATCACTAATAACTAAAACTTTTAAATACTCTGATATTAAATTAAAGTATTAAAAATATGAGCAAAAAAATTTTCTCTGGAGTGCAGCCAACAGGAAATCTTCATTTAGGTAATTATATTGGTGCTATCAAAAATTTTGTTAATTTACAGAACAATTCCGAAAATGAGTGTATATATTGCGTTGTTGATTTACATGCGATTACAGTAAAACAAGATCCAAGCGAATTAAAAAAAAACATAAGAGAAACAACAGCAGCTTTTATTGCCAGTGGTTTAGATTATAAAAAAAGTATAATATTTAATCAATCTTCTGTGCCCGCTCATTCCGAAGGATCTTGGATACTTAGTTGTATAGCAAGAATGGGTTGGTTAAACAGGATGACGCAATTCAAGGAAAAAGCTGGAAAAGATAAAGAAAAAGCAAGTGTGGGGTTATATATTTATCCTGTATTAATGGCAGCAGATATACTCCTATACGATGCCACCCATGTACCGGTGGGCGAGGACCAAAAACAACATTTAGAACTATCTAGAGATATCGCTAATAAGTTTAATTCAGATTTTGAATCGCCAAATTTCTTAATTGCACCTGAGCCATTAATTCAAAAAAATTTTTCAAGAATTATGAGCCTGAAAGATGGTAAAAAAAAAATGAGTAAATCTGATTCTTCTGAATTAAGTAGAATTAACTTAAATGATAGTTCTGATCAAATTATAAATAAAATCAAAAAAGCAAAAACTGATACTCATCCTCTCCCAAATGATGAAGCAGAATTAATAGATAGACCCGAAGCAGCAAATTTACTTGGAATTTATTCAAGTTTAAGCAATCAAACACTAAGTAAAACAATTAATGAATTTTCTGGAAAAAATTTCTCAGAATTTAAAGACAAATTATCAGCTTTAGTAGTAGATAAAATCTCACCAATATCAAAAGAAATAAACAAACTACTTAAAGACGATAGTTTTATAGATAAAATACTTAGTGATGGTGCAGAAAAAGCCAATGAAATTGCTCATACAAAAATCAAAAATTTAAAAAAAATCATTGGTTTTTAAGAAAAATTTGACCTTTAAAAAAATAATTTTATATTTATATAAAGTATATGTTTGTACAAACTTTAAACACCCCAAACCCAAATTCTCTAAAATTTTTGCCTGGTGAAAAAGTTTCATTATCGGGGCCGGTCGAATTTACACAACATACTGAGACAAAAAATGAATTAATAAATAATATAATGTCCATTAATGGAGTGAGTGGAATTTTCCTTTCAGAAGAATTTTTATCAGTTAATAAAAACTCCGAAAAAGATTGGGAGGATATCAAACATATCATCATTTCCTTTATTAATGAATTTTATGCTGACGGAAACAAGTTTGTATATGATGAGTCCTCAAAATCTAGTGATGAAAAATTAGGAGAAATTGAAAGAAAAATAATTAAAATTCTTGAAACTAAAATTAGACCTGCTGTAGCTAGAGATGGTGGTGATATTAAATTTAAAGAGTATAAAGATGGAAAAGTAAAAGTAGAAATGCAAGGAAGTTGTTCTGGATGTCCTAGCTCTGCCTTAACATTAAAAAAAGGAGTAGAAAATCTTCTTAAACACTACATACCAGAAGTCAAAGAGGTTATTCCACTTTAATAATAACTCTTATGCTTAAAAACGTAAAAATATCAAACTTGGATATTAATTCATTAAGAAAAATTCTGTCAAAAAAAGGTTTTTTATTATTTAAGAAATCTTCAGTAAAAAAACAATCCAGCCTTCACAACCTATACAAAATTTCTTTAGCATCCTTGCTCATAATTTCTTTTTTCTATATTTTGCCTCCATCGTCAAAATATTTAAGTAAAATATTCAAGTCAAATCCTGAAATAGAAAACTCCTCAAATCAACAACTATCACAAGTTTTAGAGGGAAAATTATTAGATCAAGATATTAATAATGAAAATATAGATTCAACAGATCAAGACTTGGTTTATGAACAGCTTTATGGGGAAGTTACAGAGGAAGACTCACTAGAATCTGGGGTGAGACTTAAAGCTTCAGTATTATACCAACTTTTTGAGGATACAAATTACAAATTAAGTGATGTAAGAATAAATAAAATTGCAAAACCTGTTGAGATAGGAAAACTACCCTACGAGCTCAAAGAGATTCAAAATGTAAAAAAAAGAAAAGAACTTTTTATACAAATTGTTTTGCCTCTAATCCTCGAGGAAAATAATAAAATACTTTTAGACAGAAAAAAACTTTTTGCAATTTTGAATAAAAATAACAATTCAAAATCTGATAATGTCTGGTTAAATAAGAAATTTAAACAATACGGGGTTTCTAAAAAAGATATACCAACTCTTAAAAGGAGAATGGATATAATTCCACCATCTTTAGCGATCGCTCAAGCCGCCAAAGAGACTGGATGGGGTACTTCAAGATTTGCACTTGAGGGAAATGCATTATTTGGACAATGGACCTATACTGATAAGGGTATAAAACCAGCGGCTGCAGATGCTGGATCAACACATAAAGTAATGATGTTTAATGTTTTAAAATCTTCTGTCAGAGCTTACGCAAGAAATCTTAATACTCATAAATCATACAGAATTATGAGATATGAAAGAGCAATTCAAAGAGATAATAACGGTAAATTAAATAGTTTGAAACTGGTTGACCACCTAGATCGTTATGCAGAAACTGGTAAAGAATATACAGTAATTCTAAAAAAAATAATTGAACAAAATAATTTAGTTGATTTTGATGATGTTAAAATTTTACCTAATAGTCAGGCGGTTAAAAATCTTATTTAATTTTCTTTAATATTTTTAAGAATAAACTGTACACCGAACCATCTCCAACCTTCATCATCTTTAATTGAACAATTAATTCTTCCTCTACGGGTTTTAAATTCGTCACGGAAAATAACTTTTAAAAGCTTACTTTTAATATCTAATTTTGATTTATCCCATCCATTTCCCTCATTGGAGAAACAATTAATATTATTTATTTTTTGTTCTTTGAAAAACTCAACCTGCATTAAAGGAGGATTATTCTTATCAACAATTTTTTCCTCTGGAGTGATTTTTTTATATTGAAAAGGTAAAAGATTAATTAAGAATTTAAATCTTTCTAAATCACCATACTTTTCATTTATTGGAAATCTTGGCAACTCATAACGATCCTTATTTAAATCAATCACTCCTGAATGCTGGCCGAAAGCAAAATCAAAATTTTTGCTTATAAATTTTTTTTGATCAAAGCTCCATTCCCCAAATGGATAAGAAAAGAAAATAGGATTATAACCTAAATTATTTTTAAATTTTTGAATAGAAATTTTTATATCTCTCTCAAATTCTTCAAAAGTAAAATTTACCAAATAATCATGAGAATGAGAATGATTACCAATAGTTACAAAATCTTTTTTTTCAATTTCTTTTATTTGTTCCCAATTCATATAACCTTTTTTCCCGACTGCCTCTGTAGAAATAAAGATTAAAAAAGGAATTTTATTTTGTTCTAGGTAAGGCCAGGCATTTTTATAAAACGACTCATAACCATCGTCTACAGTTAATAGAATTTTTTTTTCTAATTTTTCTTTAAAAAAGATTTCTGGTAAAAAATTGGGGTTTAAAAATTCAAATCCAGTTTTATTTACAAAATCGATATGTTTTTTAAAAATATCCATTTGTATGTTAGTTGAAGGATATTTAGGTTCGTTAAATCTATGGTACATAATAGAAACAATACCTTTTTCATTAGCAAAATATTTATTATAACTTTCTTCTGAATATGCTATTTCCGATTGAAATATAAATATTATGATTAATTTGATAATAGATACAGCTGGAGAAAACATTTTTTTAAAAATCATGTATAACGATAAAGAATATAATATTAAACATGATAACTGTAGAAAAAATTTTGATGAATTAGTGAGTTTAATTTTTAATTTCCTTAAGGAAAATCAGATTAATTTATCAAATATTGATAATGTCTTTATTAATCAAGGACCAGGAAAATATACTAGTATTAGGTCAGCTATTAGTATTGTAAAAGCTATGAAAATTTCCAAAAATATTAATGTTTATGGTTATTATTCGTCGCAAATTACTAATAATAACTATAATAATTTAATTAAATTATTAAAAGAAGGAAGGTTGACAAAAGATTTTATTCAACCAAAATATTTAAATTAAGTATTTATTATGAATGAGACTATTGAACAAAAATGTATTGCAAAAGGTGTAAAACTTACAGATCAAAGAAGAATTATTGCAAAAGTCATATCCGAGTCTAAAGAGGCTTATGGTGAGTCTGATCATCCAGATGTCGATGAATTATATAATAGAGTTTCTAAAATTGACTCAAAAATCAGCATTGCTACAGTTTATAGAACTGTAAAATTATTTGAAGAATCCGGTATACTCACCAAGCATGATTTCAAAGGTGGTAAGGCTAGATACGAGGAATTAAACGAAAGTCATCATGATCATCTTATTGATGTTAAAACAGGTGAAATAATAGAATTTGTAGATGAAGAAATTGAAAAACTTCAAAAAAAAGTTGCCGAAAAGTACGGTTATGATCTAGTAGATCATAAACTTGAGCTCTATGGAGTAAAAAAAAAATAAGTGGATAAAAAAATTTTTATTAAAACATTTGGATGTCAAATGAATGTTTATGATAGCAACAGAATATTTGACATAGTTAAAGATGTTGGCTTCAAAAAATCAGAAGATCCAACAAACGTTGATTGTTATATTATCAATACTTGTCATATTAGAGATAAAGCTAAAGAGAAAGTTTTTCATGAAATTGGTAGAATTAAAGAATTATATGCTAATAAAAAAAAACCTATAATGATGGTAACAGGTTGTGTTGCTCAAGCTGAAAATCAGGAAATTTTAAAAAGAGAACCATTCATCGATGCTGTTGTTGGACCTCAATCTTATCATAAAATCAATAAAATTTTAAATAATTTTAAAATAAATCAAAAAGAAGATGAAACAGAATTCGATACAATCGCAAAATTTGATTTACTAGGAAAAGTAAAAAACTCAGAAAGCAAAGTGTCATCTTTCTTAACAATTCAAGAAGGATGTGATAAATTTTGTCATTTCTGTGTAGTTCCCTACACTAGAGGTCCTGAATGTTCTAGGCCATTTGAGAAAATAATAAATGAGGCTGAAGAGTTAATTAAAAATGGAGCAAAAGAGATAACATTGTTAGGTCAAAATGTTAACGCTTATAGTTTTTACGAAAAAAATAAAGAATTTAGAATTTCAGATTTATTAAATGAATTAGAAAAATTTTCCGAATTAAAAAGAATAAGATACACAACATCCCATCCTGTTGATATGACTGATGACTTAATAGAGTGTTATTCTTCAAATAAAAAATTAATGCCATTCATTCATTTACCTATTCAATCAGGATCTAACAAAATATTAAAATTAATGAATAGAAAGCATAAAGTAGAGGATTATTTAGATATCCACAGAAAGTTGATGAACATTAATCCTTCAATTAAAATTTCAAGTGACTTTATAATTGGATATCCTGGAGAAGAAAGAACAGACTTTAATCAAACAATGGATCTTATAAAAAAGATAAGGTTTATTAATTCTTTTTCATTTATTTTTAGTCCACGTCCAGGAACAACCGCATATAAACTAAAAGAACCAGATAAAAATATTTCAAAAGAAAGATTAATTGAATTGCAAAATAATTTATTCCAGAATCAAATCGATCATAACAAATCTCTTGAAAGAAAAGAAATTGACGTTTTAGTAGAAAATAAAATGAAAAATCAGGATAAGTATTTTGGTAGAAATGAGTACTTTAATTCAGTTATATTTGAGGGGTATAAAAGTAATATTGGAAAAATAGTTAAAGTTAATATAGAAAATAGTAACCAGAGTTCACTTTTTGGAAGTATAAAAAAGAAGATGAAAGCAGCATAAATTGAACAATATTATATCTAAAGAAAAAAAATCAGACTTAAAATTTGTTTATTCAGATAATAATACAATTAGTATAATTTTTTCAAACAATAACGATTTACTAGGTGTAGTTGGAGAATTTAATAATAATATTAAAGAATTAGAAAAAATTACTAACACATCAATTTATTCAAGGGGCAATTCTATAATTTTAAAAAATAATGAAAACAAAAATGAAATCGTTAAAAACGCAATAAGTTTTTTATTTGATCAATATATTATTAATGGATCTGTTGAAAAAAAAGATATAATTTCATCAGTTAATAAGTTTATGATTGATGAAAAAAATAATTCTAAAGAAAATATAAATTATATTATAAAAACACCAAAAAAATCAGTTATTCCTAGGTCTGAAAAACAGAAAAATTATGTCAAAGCTTTAAAAAATAGCGATATAGTAATCTCATCCGGGCCTGCTGGAACAGGCAAAACTTTTTTAGCTGTTGCAGTAGCACTTACAATGCTTTTAGATAAAAAAATTGAGAGGATTATTTTATCTCGACCTGCAGTCGAGGCTGGAGAGAGACTAGGTTTCTTACCTGGTGATATGAGAGAAAAAGTGGATCCTTACCTAAGACCACTTTACGATTCTTTATATGACTTGTTAGATTTTGAAAAAATACAAAAAAAAATAGAAGTTGGTGATATAGAAATTGCACCACTAGCATTTATGAGAGGAAGAACTTTAAAAAATTCTTTTGCTATTTTGGATGAGGCTCAAAATGCCACTGATACTCAAATTAAGATGTTTTTAACAAGACTTGGTGAAAACTCAAAAATTGTAATAAATGGCGATCCATCTCAAATTGATTTACCAAATAAAAATCAGTCTGGTTTAGATAAATCAAAAAAAATACTTGGTCATCTAAATGAAATATCAATCGTAGATTTTGACCACAGAGATGTAGTTAGACATCCACTTGTTTCAAAAATTGTTAAAGCATATTCTGTGAAACAAAATAATGATTAATGCAGAAGTTTTTGTTGAATCAAAAAACTGGAAAAAAATAATTAATGATCCAAAAAAGATTATTTTAAATTCTCTAAAAAAGTTTCCTAAAAAGTATAGATTTATATATAGAAAAGCACATATAACCATATTATTATCTGATAATAAAAAAATAAAGTTATTAAATAAGAAATTTAGAAAAAAAAATAAGCCTACAGACATTCTTTCTTTTCCATTTTTTGATAAAAAAAATTTTAAAAATATTATTAGTAAAAAAAGATTTTACTTGGGAGATATAGTAATTAGCTATGAAGAATTCTTAAAAAAAAATACAAACGATCATAAAAATAATTTAATAAAAATATTAATTCATGGATTTCTCCACCTTTTAAATTTTGATCACAAATTAAATAAGGATTTTCAGATAATGAGTTCAATAGAAAAGAAAATATTTCAAAAAATAAATGGTTAACATATATAATAAAAGTAAAAAATTTAATAAGGATTATATATTTATATTTTTTATTGGAATATTTACTTCTTTCTCTTTACCCCCATATAACTATTGGTTAATAAATTTTTTTACATTTAGTATTTTATTTTTTATTCTTCACAAAAATCTAAATAATAGTTTTAAATCACATTTTATTTATGGATATTGTTTTGGTTTTGGTTATTTCATATCTAGTTTATATTGGATACCATTTTCTCTTTTATATGATGAAAATTTTAAATTTTTAACTCCTATTGCAATAATTGTAATCCCTTTATTCTTAAGTTTTTTTTATGCAATAGCGTTTAGTTTATCTAAAATGTTTTTTAGATCGAATAATATTTTTGCTAATGTTTTAATTTTTTCATTATTTTTAGGAATTGTTGAATTTTTAAGAGGCAATATATTATCAGGCTTTCCATGGAATTTGTTTATCTATTCGCTTTCAAAAAGTATTAATATTATTCAAATTAACTCTATAATTGGAGTTTATGCATTTAATACGATTTTAATTACAATATTTTCTTCACCAGCAATCCTTTACTTAGATAGACAAAAAAAAAATATTTATTTTTTTTCTTCAATTTTAGGAATTTTATTAATTTTTTACTTATTCGGACTCTTTAAATTAAAAAATTTTAATAATTTAGATGACCATATTCTCTCAAGTAATATAAAAGTATTATCAACGAGTATACCAATAGAAAGATTTTATAAACAAATTGATGATGAAAAAATTTTAATTAAGTTGATTAAACAAAGTGATCCAAATCTTAATGAAAATACATTATTTATTTGGCCGGAGGGCGTAATACCCAATCTTAATTTAAAAGATTTAAGAAATGAATATAATTATATTTTTGAAAAATCATTTAGTGATAAACACATTATCATCCTTGGTATTAATGATGAAGAGAAAATTGAGAATATAAAAAAATATTATAACTCTCTGTCAATAATAGATAATAAAGCTAATGTATTATATAAATACTACAAAAACAAGTTAGTTCCATTTGGAGAGTTTATTCCAATGGAAAATTTACTTTCTAAATTAGGTTTTAAAAGTCTAACTAATAATTATAATTCATATTCTGCTGGCTCAGAAAGGAATTTATTTTCTTTTAAAAAAGATATCGAAGTAAAAATCTTGCCACTGATCTGTTATGAAATTATTTATTCTGGAAAATTATCTAAAGATAATGAATTTACGTTTATAGTTAATATTTCTGAAGATGGATGGTTTGGAAACTCGATAGGACCATCGCAACATTTTGTTCATACTATTTTTAGGTCTATAGAGTATGGTAAATATACTCTAAGATCTGCTAATAATGGTATTTCAGCTATAATAGATCCTACAGGATTAATTATTGATAAATTAAATATGAACAAAGAGGGCGTCATATCTATAAATCAAATTAAAAAGGTTGATAAAACAATATTTTCAAAGTTTGGGAATAAAATCTATTTTTTAATAATTTTGTTATATATTTTTTTAATTTTTTCATTTAAAAAATCAGAAAATGAATAATTTAAAAAATTACCTTTTTACAAGCGAGTCAGTATCCGAAGGTCATCCAGATAAAGTATGCGATAGAATTTCTGATATGGTTGTTGATACATACTTGGGTGCAGAATCTCAATCAAGAGTAGCTTGTGAAACTTTAACAACTACAAATAAAGTAGTACTTGCTGGAGAGGTAAGAGGGCCAGAAATTGAAAAAGATAATTTAATACAAAAAGTAAGAGACTGTATTAAAGATATTGGATATGATCAGGATGGTTTTACTTGGAGAGAGGCTACAAAAATAGAAAGTCATCTTCATTCACAATCTGCAGACATAGCATTGGGTGTAGATGCTTTAGGTAATAAAGATGAAGGAGCTGGAGATCAAGGTATAATGTTTGGATATGCATGTAGAGAAACAGAAGTTTTAATGCCAGCACCAATACATTTTTCACATAAAATTTTAAGGTTAATGGCTGAGGATCGTAAATCAGGAAAATTGAAAAATATTGAACCAGACTCTAAAAGTCAAATAACCATTGAGTACAAAGATGGTGTTCCATCAAATGTAAAGTCTGTTGTTATCTCAACTCAACATTCAGCTGATGTAAATCAGTCTCAAGTAAGAGAATTAGTAAAACCATACATAGAAAGAGCAATACCAAAAAATCTTTTAAATGGATTAGATGAAAAAGAAATATATGTTAATCCAACTGGTAACTTTGTAATTGGTGGTCCAGATGGAGATAGCGGATTAACAGGTAGAAAAATTATTGTAGATACTTATGGTGGAGCTGCGCCACATGGAGGAGGTGCGTTTTCAGGGAAAGACCCAACTAAGGTTGACAGGTCGGCTGCTTATGCATCAAGATATTTAGCAAAAAATGTAGTTGCTTCCAAAATTGCAGAAAAATGTTTGATCCAACTTGCTTACGCTATTGGAGTTTCAAAACCTTTATCTATTTATGTAGATCTTTTTGAAAATGATGAAGAAAAGAATAGACATGTTGAAAAACTAATAAATGAAAATTTCGATTTAAGCCCTAGAGGAATTAGGGAAATGCTTAAACTAAATAAACCTATATATGAGAAAACAGCTGCCTATGGTCATTTTGGAAGAGATCCAGATCAAAATGGAGCATTTTCATGGGAAAAAACAGATAAAGCTAATATTTTTAAGAGCTAAATAAAGTTGAAAAGCTATTAAAAATATCTATATTCACTGCACATTGTTGAAATTTCAAAATGGGCCTCGGCCCATTTTTTTTTGGAGAAAACAAAAATGTTAAATAGAAGAGCAGACAAATTAGAACTATTAAGAATAGCAGAGGCTGTTGCTTTAGAAAAATCAATTGATAAAGAATTAATTATTAATTCTATGGAAACAGGTATTGCCAAAGCAGCCAGGTCTAAGTTCGGGTCTGAAAACGAAATAGTTGTTAATATTAATAGAGACAACGGCGATATAGAAATTTACAGGAAATTAATAATTTCAGATAAACCCGAAAATCCAAATATTGAAATTAGCTTGTCAGAAGCTTCAATGTTAGATGAAAGAAATAAGGATAAGAAAATCGGAGATGAGGTACTTCAAACTCTACCCTCTTTTGATTTCGGAAGAATTGCTGCACAAACTGCAAAACAGGTAATTAGTTTTAATGTAAGAGAGGCTGAAAGAGATAGGCAATATAATGATTTTAAAGATAAAAAAGATACAATATTAAGTGGAATTGTAAAAAGACTTGAGTTTGGAAATGTTATTGTTGATTTAGGAAGAGCAGAGGGAATAATTCAAAAAAATGAGATGATACCGAGAGAAAACATTAAAGCTGGTGATAGAGTAAAAGCATATTGCTTAGATGTTAGAAGAGAACAGAGGGGTCAACAAATTTTTCTTTCTAGAGCGCACCCTAAATTTATGGAAAAACTATTCACGCAAGAAGTTCCAGAAATTTATGATGGTTTAATTGAAATAATATCGTCCGCTAGAGATCCTGGGAGTAGAGCTAAAATTTGTGTGAAAGCTAAAGATAATTCTCTAGATCCTGTTGGCGCCTGTGTAGGTATGAGAGGTAGTAGAGTTCAAGCAGTTGTTAATGAATTGCAGGGTGAAAAAATTGATATAGTAAACTGGTCAGAGGATTTAGCAATAGTAGCAGCTAGCGCATTATCTCCAGCAGAAATATTAAGAGTAAATGTTGACAATAACCAAAAAAAAATTGATGTAATTTTAACAGATGAAAATCTAAGCAAAGCTATTGGAAGAAGAGGACAAAATGTTCGTCTTGCTACAAAATTACTTAATCATGAAATAAATATTTTAACTGATCAAGAAGACTCTGAGAGAAGGCAGATTGAGTTTAAAGAGAAAACAGACAATTTTGTAAAAAATTTAGAATTAGATGAAACACTAGGACAACTTCTTGTTGCTGAGGGATTTTCTTCAATTGAAGATATTAAAGACAGTGATATAGAAAATTTGACTAAAATTGAGGGTATAGAAGACGAGACAGCTAAAGAGCTTATAGATAGAGCCAAAGAATTTCATCAAAAAGATCAAGAGGAAATTTCTAATAGAGTAAAAAATTTAGGTCTTGATAACAATTTAATTGAATTACCTGGCCTTACTCCAGGTATGCTAGTAACTTTGGGTGAACAAAAAATTTTAACTTTGTCAGATTTTGCTGATTTAGCCTCAGATGAACTTACAGGGACATATGATGTAGTTAATGGGGAAAAAGTTAAAATTAAAGGTTACTTAGAAGATTTTGCTTTAACAAAAAAAGAGGCTGATGATTTAATTATGTCAGCAAGAAATATTATTTATAAAGATTGAGAGATGACTTATGGACAAGAAAAAATTAAAACTCTCAATCTCTGGAAACACAAAAAAAACAATAAACAATATTGAAAATGCCAGGTCCAATCCAAAAAATACTGTTATAATAAAAAATAACAGAACATTTCAAAAGAAAAAGTTTTATAAGCACTCATCAGTAGAAGAAAATTTTAGCAAGACTAGATCTGACTTTAAACCAAAAAGACCTTCACAAAGCTTTTTTCCTAAAAAAGATATATCAGACTTTGAGAAAAGAAAGCTTGCTGAACAAAGAGCTACAAAAAGGTTAAAAGGTGATACATCAAAAGAAAATAAAGATAAAAATAATGTTAAAAAAAGAGAGCTTAAATTAACTATTTCTAGAGCTTTAAGCGACGAAGATGGTGCTGAAATAAGAGGTAGAAGTCTGGCATCTTTAAGAAGGGCGAGGCAAAAAGAAAACAGAGATCAATCAAAAGTAGAAAAACAAGAATATAAGCCAGTTAAACGAGATGTTGCAATTACTGAGGTTATTACAATTAGAGAACTTGCAAACAGAATGAGCGAACAATCAAGTAATCTAATTAAACATCTTCTAACTATGGGCGTTCAGGCTACTATTAATCATGCAATAGACTCTGATACAGCTGAATATTTGGTAAAAGAATTTGGACATAATCCTATTAAAGAACAAAAAGCTGATGATATAGTAAAAAAAATAAAAGAAACTAGTAATAAAAACCTAAAATCAAGACCTCCAATAGTTACTGTTATGGGCCATGTAGATCATGGAAAAACATCCCTATTAGACGTACTAAGAAAGGCAAATGTCGTTGAAGGTGAGTATGGAGGAATTACTCAACACATAGGAGCATATCAAATTACGAAAGATAAAAATAAGATTACTTTTATTGATACACCAGGTCATGCAGCCTTCACAGAAATGCGTGCAAGAGGATCAAAATTAACTGATGTAGTTGTGCTAGTAGTTGCGGCAGATGATGGTGTTAAACCTCAAACTATAGAGTCAATTAAGCATGCGAAGGCAGCAGGCGTACCTATTGTTGTTGCAATAAACAAATGTGATTTGCCAGAGGCCGATCCACAAAAAATAAAAAATCAATTACTAGAACATGAGCTGATTGCGGAAGATTTATCAGGAGATATATTAATGATAGAAGTTTCTACAAAAACTAAGAAAAATCTAGATAAATTAATTGAATCTATAATTTTACAAGCTGAACTTTTAGACTTAAAAACTGATTATGAAGCAGAAGCAAAAGGAATAGTTTTAGAGTCAAAAATAGATATTGGGCGTGGTCCTGTTGTTAATATTGTGGTCACCTCAGGAAATTTAAAAAAGGGCGATTATTTTGTAAGTGGAAAAAAGTGGGGTAAGGTAAGAGCAATAATTAATGACCAGGGCCAAAGCATTGATTTAGCCGAACCCTCTACACCAGTTGAGATCTTAGGTATAAATGGAGCATCAAACGCTGGTGATGATTTTTTAGTTTTGAATTCAGAAAAAGAAACTAAAAATTTATCTGAAGCTAGAGTGAATGAGGCCAAAGAGCAAATAAAAGGGTTAAGTTTTGCAACTAAAGATAACGCGTTTTCTCAGAAAAGCTCAGAAGAACTTAATATAATTATTAAATCTGATGTTCATGGATCAGCCGAGGCTATAAAATTTGCAATATCAAATATAAAACATGATGAAGTAAAGACAAAAATTTTGCTATCAGATATCGGAATGGTGACTGAAACTGATATCACTCTAGCTAAAGCATCAGAAGCAGTTGTAATTGCGTTCAATGTAAAGCCAAGTAAAGAAGCTAAAAAATTAGCTGAAAAAGAAAATATCAGAATTCAGTCATTTAATATAATTTATGAGCTGATAGATTTCATCAAATCAAAAATGTCAGGATTACTAGCGCCTGAAATTAATGAGGAAGTAACAGGAACAGCAGAAGTCTTAGATATTTTTAAAGTTTCTAAAGTAGGAAAAGTAGCAGGATCAAAAGTATTGAATGGTGAAATAAACCAAGACTCGCATGCTAGAATAATTAGGGATGGAACGATAATTTTTAATGGAAAGGTTGGTTCAATTTTTAGGGAAAAAAATCAAGTAAAACAGGTTAATGCTGGATTAGAATGTGGAATATCTCTAAAAGATTTTAATGACTTTCAAATAAAAGACATTATTGAGGCTTATAAATCAGAAACTATTGAAAGACAGATATTATCATGAGTAAATTAGGCAAACCAGTTACACAAAGACAGTTAAGAGTAGGTGAGATGATAAAGCAATCTTTAAGTATGATATTTTTAAGAGAGGAAACAAAAATATCAGATTTAGATACAAAAACTATAACAGTTACAGAAGTAAGGATGAGTCCAGATTTAAAAACAGCTAAAATTTTTGTTGTCCCTTTAGGCGGAAGAGATGCAGAAAAAGTAACAGATAAATTAAAAGAATTTTCATTTGTAATCAGAAAAGTTTTATCGAAAAAAATAATGGTTAAATTTATGCCAAAATTATTTTTCGTTAATGATGATTCATTTGACTACGCTGAAAAAATAGAAAATTTGATTAGGCAAACACAAAAATAATATAAATATGGAGAAAAAAATGAAGAACATAGCAAGACATGATAAAGATACCGGCTCATCAGAGGTACAAATATCACAGTTGACAGCTAAGATTGAGAATTTATCAGAACATATCAAAAAGTTTAAAAAAGATAAACATTCGTCAGTTGGTTTGATTAAAGCAGTAAATAAAAGAAAGAAATTATTGGATTATTTGAAAAAAAATAAGATGGAAACTTATAAAGAAGTAATTTCGAAACTAAATTTAAGGAAGTAAATGTTTAAAATATATAGAAAAGAAATAGAAGTAGCAGGAAAAAAAATAAGTTTAGAGACAGGAAAAA
>CETH01162632.1_pt1 | contig 25323 bp, 25 predicted proteins | sample 361461 | NCBI WGS metagenome assembly CETH01 (sample SAMEA2622695, study PRJEB7988) | marine metagenome | isolation source: saline water (ENVO:00002010), including
GGGTGGTATGGGTATGCCAGGTATGGGTGGTATGGGTATGCCAGGTATGATGTAAAATTTAATTCAATTTTTTATTCAATAAAGGTCTTATTATTAAAAGTGAAATGATAGTCAAAACAAATAATAATGAAATGCAATTTCTACAAGTCAAATCTCCATAGGGGGCATTCAAAGCAACTAAATCTAAATTAACTTGAGAAGAATAAGCCGTGCGTATGGGTTCAATTGCAAAGGTTAAGGGATTAATAGATGCAATCCATCCAAGCCAATGTGGCATAAAAGAAATAGGAGCTAATGCAGTGCTTGCAAAAAGTAAAGGCAAATTAATAACAAATATTAATGCTATAAGTTCTATATGACCGGGCAAAATAAATGCCAAGCACAAACTTATTGATGTCACAAATAAAACTAAAAGTATCAAAGTAGAAAATACTATACCTAAACCAAAAAATTCAGGAAACCCATAACCCAAGAAAAAAGAAATCAACATTATGACGGTACTTTGAACAAAACTTAAAATGGTTATGTATAAGAAAGAAGATAGAACAATTGATAACCTACTTGATAATGGTGCAACTAATAACCTATTAAGAAAACCAAACTCTCTATCAAACATAAGAGGAAGACCTGAATTTAATGCTCCACTAAATGCAGTAAATACAATTAACCCAGCACCTAAAAAATTACCATAGGAATCTACACCGGGTAAAAAATCCTTAGGTGCATTTGAGAATAAGGCTCCAAAAAGAAAGAGCCAAATTATAGGTTGTAAAATACCTGCAAAAAGAGTAGAAGGTCTTCTCTTTAATTGAATAAATAATCGTTTGGTCAGAGCATATGTTTCTTGAAATAAAAAAGAGAGATTATCTTGTTTTAATTCCATTACTATTAAAATTTATAGTTTTATTATAGATAAATATTATTTTTAGTCTCAATTCATCTCATAGATTGTTTAGATTCTTTCTTCAAATCTCTTTTACCTGTCATAAAGATTTCAGCATCCTGTAAAGTTTTACCTGTAGCTTGCAAGTAAACATCATCAAGGCTAGCTTGACTTTGAGTTAAAGAAAATATCTCAAATTTGCAAAATGCCAATTCAACTTTTAATTTACTTAGAAAATCTATATTTTTATCTGCAACAAAATTAAGAGAATATCCCTGGGATTTATTTACCACAATTTGACTAATCCCATCAATATTCAATAATATTTCCTTTACTTTTTCTGATTCTTTAAAATTGCTGAATTCTCTAACTTTTATAGAAATCCTTTCGCCTCCTAATTTACTTTTTAAAAAGGAAGGGGAACCCTGATCTATAACTTTCCCACCATCAATTATGGCTACTACATCAGATAATTTATCAATTTCATCTAAATAATGACTACTTAGTATTATTGTCATCCCATCACTCTTTAAACTTTCCAATAATTCCCAAATTATATTTCTACTCTCAATATCTAAACCAACTGTAGGCTCATCTAATATTAAAACTTTTGGAATATGTAAAAGTCCAGAAGCTAAATCTATTCTTCTTTTCATTCCCCCTGAATAAGTTCCGCATTGCTTATCAATCCAACTCTCCATTTCTAATTGTTTAATAAGGAAATCAATTCTTTCAATTTTTTTTGATTTTTTAATATGGTAAAGGTCTGCTTGAAAATCTAATAGTTCCCGCCCGGTGAGAATTTTATCCAGCGCAATTTCCTGAGCAACATATCCTATTAATTTCCGAATCTCTCTTGATTCTTTTATTAAATCAATATCATCTAAATATATCTCTCCATCATCTGGGGCTATTAATGTAGATAATATTTTTAAAAGAGTTGATTTGCCAGCTCCATTAGGGCCAAGGATTCCGAATAAATGTCCCTTTTGAATATTGATATCTAACTTATTTAGAGCCTTAACATCTGAGTATGATTTTGAAAGGTTTTTTATTTGTATATAAGTCATCAGATTTATCTATATCAAATATTTATCAAATTATTTATTTTAGAAAAAATTGATGAGGCTATTACTATAGTCTGATTTTGAAATTGAACTGCAATATCCGTTCTTGAAATTAATAATAAAAGACATATTCCAAACATATATAAAATTGACCATCGAAATACATCTTTTGCTTGAGAAGTATCATCTGGAGACTCTTTTAATCTGGAGATAAGTTGTAATAATCTTGAATTAAATGGAATTACTAATATCCCATAAAGGAGGCCACCCTCCGGCAAAGCAAATATCCCCAAAGTACTCATTAAAACCGTTGCTAATCCATATCTTGATATAGCTTTAACTGTAAAAACTGACCCTTTTACAGATGGCAACATTGGGATACCAACAGATGCATAGTCATCTTTAAGTAATATTGCTAAAGCCCAAAAATGTGCCGGAGTCCACAACATGACCAAACCAAAAAGCCACCATCCGCTCAAACCAACATGACCAGAAGCTGCGGAAGCTCCAACTAAAGGAGGAATTGCTCCTGCAACACCGCCAAAAACAATATTTTGAGTGGTTCTAGGTTTTAAAACTATTGTATATAAAATCACATAACTACATAACCCTAACAAAGTAAGGCCAGCAGCAAGATAATTAACACCACTTACTAAGAGCATTGCTGCTGCAAAAGTACAAGAAATAGCCCCCAAGAAAACAGTATTAAAACTTAATTTACCTGAAGGTAAAGCTCTATTACTAGTTCTAGTCATTCTCTTATCAAGATCCATTTCCCATAAACAATTTAATGCTCCTGCTGCTGCTGCTGCTAAAGCTCCACCCCCAAGAGTACAAACAAGTTTAGGGGAAGAAAGAGGCCACTCTTCACTTAAAGCCATCCCTCCCAATGTAGTAGCCAATAGAAGAGGGATTAACCTTGGTTTAGCTACCTCTAACCAGGGAGGTAATTTTATCTTTTTTCTTGACGGTACTGCATCATCTCTAATAGTTGAAGCTTGTACTTTAATATTGTCAAAATTACTTTTCATTAGTTAACTCCAATAAGTAAATTATTTTTAGTAGAGCTATTTTCCAAATTTGTATATGAAATCCTAGTAATTAAAGTTGTTAATGTTGCTATTAATAATGCAGCAACAATTTCGTGTCCAATAATAATTAAAGGTTGATTTAAATTTGTTTTTATACTCAATACACCTAATGAGATCTGACTAATTAAAAGTAAGAAGATTGTTAATAAATATCTCCAATTGTTAATAAATAGATTTTCTCTAAAAAATGAAACAAGAATAACAGTGAGGATAGAAAAGGTTAATGGAATTGCAAAAAGCTTATGTGAATCTAAAATCATACATTTTTCATTGAATGTCAAACATAAATGAGCAGACCAAGTTGATGACAGTCTTACTCCAATTATTGATTGCACCAGTGTCAAAAATAATGGAATTGATAATAAAAGTCTCCACCATTTATTAGAAAATTTTGAATATTTATTAATTAAATTTTGATTAATAAATATTGAGGTTATTAAAAGGAGAAATGCTATTAAGAGATGACCCATTACTGTAAATGAATCCAGCATATTAATTACAGTAAGAGCACCCAACGATCCCTGAAGGATTACTAAAAAAAGAAGTAAAGAATATTTTTTAGGTAATGAAGATGGTAAGTTTTTTCTCCAAACTAGAGATAAAGCAAATTCGGTTAAAATTAAAATTCCCAATAGAAATGCATCTAATCGATGAAACCATTCAAGAAAAACTCTCAAATTAAAATGACTAGCTGGTAAAAAAGAGCCGTAGCATAATGGCCAGTCTGGACATGCTAGTCCAGCTTCCATTACTCTTGTAGCACTTCCAATACCAATAAGCGCAATTATTGCTATGACACTATGATTTCCCAGATTAATCAATATAGTTTTATATTTTGTTTTATTAATTTCTAAATTATTCAAAAATTTAAAATTATATTTTTTTGCATACTAATTTAGTTTTGCAAAATAAACATTAATAAAAACCAAATTTTTTAATTTATTAATTGAGATTTGAATAAGATCTTTTTTTGCTAACAATCGATCTAAAAATCTCTTATCTTTAACAAATTTAATTTTTAAATTATTAAGATCTTGTGAATTTATAGAATTTTCTATTAACAAATAATGCAAAATTTAGAAAAAGTAATATCTTAAAAATGTAATTATTTTTATTAATTTGTTAAATAAGAATTTTTATTTAATAATAATTATCTCAGCCATCATTGGAATATCATTTTGGATAGGATTTAACGTTAATTTACTTCCTGCAGAAGCAAGCATCAATGCACCTATTTACGATGAGTTGTTTAAGATTCTATTTATTATTGGACTAATATTATTTATTGGGATGAGCGTTGTAGTTTTATACAGTTTATTCAAATTCAGAAAGATTAATGGGCAAACGGGCGATGGAATAGCTTTAGAGGGTAATTTAAAACTTGAAATCATATGGACTATTATTCCTTCAATTATTGTTTTAATAGTAGGTCTATATAGTTATGACATATATGACCGTATGGGAGGTATGAAGGAATTAAATCATAATCACGAAATTATGCACAATAATAATACAGAAAAAATATGGGCTGGTATAAGTCAAAATTCTAATAATGAAAATGGAGCAGGAAATTTAAATATCGAAGTTTCCGCTATGCAATTTGCATTTTTATTTAATTATCCTAAAGGTGAATTTATTTCTGGAGAACTCCATGTGCCTGTCAACAAAAAAATCTCCATTAAGATGGAATCAAAAGATGTAATACATGCTTTCTGGGTTCCTGAATTTAGAATCAAGCAAGATATTATTCCTGGGCAACCAACTATTTTAAATTTTACTCCCACAAAAGTTGGGAAATATCCAATAATTTGTGCTGAATTATGTGGGCCATATCATGGAGGAATGAGAGCCTCGATAATAGTAGAAGAAGCAACAGATTACGAAAATTGGTTCAACCAAAATAAAAAAACAAAAGTTTAATTATGACAATATTAATAAATTCTGATAATAAACAAAAAGAAAGTTTACAGCCAAAAGGTTTTCTCCGATATTTCAGTTTTAGCCTTGATCACAAAGTAATAGGTATTCAATATCTAGTCTGCGGCTTTATTTTTTATTTAGTAGGAGGTAGTTTAGCAAGTGCTATCAGAGTTGAATTGGCTAGTCCTATGTCTGACTTTATGCCAAGAGATGTTTACAACCAAGTACTCACACTTCATGGAACAATAATGATTTTCCTTTGGATTGTGCCAGTAGTAAATGGAGCATTTGGAAATTATTTAATACCTTTTTATGTTGGTGCTCGAGATATGGCTTTCCCAAGATTAAATGCAGTTGCTTTTTGGTTAATCCCCCCCTCAGGATTAATGTTAATTACTAGTTATTTTGTTGATGGTGCTGCTCAAGCAGGATGGACTGCATATCCTCCATTAAGCATAACCACTCCTCAATCAGGTCAAATAATTTGGATTTTAAGTGTACTTTTACTTGGAGGGAGCTCAATCTTTGGAGGAATAAACTTTATCGCCACAATTCTCAAATTGAGGAGGCCCGATTTAAAGCTTATGCAATTGCCTATGTATTGTTGGGCTATGCTTGGGACAAGCATACTTGTGGTATTATCCACCCCTGTTTTAGCAGGTACTCTAATTCTTCTAAGTTTTGATATTGTCGCAAATACTGGTTTTTTCAATCCTGTATTAGGAGGTAATGTTGTTGTATATCAGCATCTCTTTTGGTTCTATTCTCATCCAGCTGTTTACATAATGGTACTTCCTGCTTTTGGCTTAGTAAGTGAGATATTACCTGTACATTGCCGAAAACCTCTTTTTGGTTATACAACTATGGTTTTTTCAATAATGGGGATAGTAGTTCTAGGACTTGTAGTATGGGCACACCACATGTTTACTAGTGGAACACCTCCATGGATGAGATTATTTTTTACGATTGCGACTGCTTTTATTGCCGTACCTACTGGTATAAAATTTTTTAATTGGGTAGCAACAATGTGGGGAGGAAAAATATCAATAAATAGTGCAATGTTATTTTCTTGTGGATTTATTTTAAATTTTGTTTTTGGGGGTATAACTGGGGTAGCTTTAGCCCAAGTACCATTTGATATTCATGTTCATGATACTTATTTCGTAGTAGCTCACTTCCATTATATTGTTTACGGTGGTTCCGTTTTTGTTATCTTTTCATCAATTTATCATTGGTTTCCAAAAGTCACTGGAAAACTATTGAATGAAAGATTAGGCATCTTGCACTTTTTTATCACATTTATTGGGTTTAATTTATGTTTTGCACCACAGCATTGGCTTGGACTGAATGGGATGCCTAGAAGAGTCGCAGAATACGACCCCCAATTTCAATTAATAAATCAGGTAAGTAGTATTGGAGCTCTTTTAATGGCAATTAGCACAATTCCTTTCCTAATAAATATTTTCCTCAGCATCAAGAATGGAAAAGAAGCAGGAAATAATCCATGGAAGGCACTTACTCCTGAATGGTTAACAACTTCTCCTCCGCCTGTTGAAAATTGGAAAGGTGAAGCACCTTTAGTAAAAGAACCATATGGATATGGCATGGCAAATATCTCAGAAAACAATCACTAATAAATTTTTATTATGACTAGCATTGAAAAATCAAAAGAGTTAGAAACAACGTCTACTGAGATTAAAGATAATCATGAAGATTTTAGGATGTTTGGATTGATAACATTCCTAATTGCAGATGGTATGACTTTCGCTGGATTTTTTGCAGCTTACCTTACTTATAAAGCAGTTAATCCGCTTCCTGCAGGTGCAATATATGAACTTGAACTTCCAATTCCTACTCTTAACACAATATTATTGCTTGTAAGTAGCGCTACCTTTCACAAGGCAGGGAAGGCTCTTCTTAACAAAAAAAATTCAGTTTCTCAAAAATGGTTATTAGTTACAGCCTTTTTAGGAATGACATTTTTAATATGCCAACTCTTTGAATATTTTAATTTACCATTTAGCCTAACAGATAATTTATTTGCAAGTACTTTTTACGCTCTTACAGGTTTTCATGGATTGCATGTAACCCTGGGCACTTTAATGATTTTTATAATTTCTTGGCAAACAAGATCAAATGGAGGAAGAATAACTTATAAAAACATGTTCCCATTGGAAGCTGTGGAGCTATATTGGCATTTTGTTGATGGGATATGGGTTATTTTGTTTATCATTCTTTATCTTTTATAAAGATAAAAATTAATTTAATTTAATATTTTTTTTATTTAAATTTTATTGCCACAATTCTAATTATTGGTAAGAATATTAATAATAAATTGCTTGCATAATGCTTGTAGGAAAAGAACTTCTAGAAAAATCTAAATTACTAAGTAAAAAGTCAGAAGATGAAATTGCAAAGGGTTGTGGTTATGTTGGTCCAAGTGGGAGAGTCTTAAAAAAGAGTTTTTATAGAGCCTTAATTGAAGCGAAAGGGTATAAATTACGTAATATTACTTCTGGAAGAGCCGGGAATAGATCTTCAAGAGGCCGTCAAGCAGAATTTAAAACCAAAGTTCATGGTAATGGGAATCTTCTTATTGGTCATGCCTATACAAAAAAGCTTGGATTAGTCCCAGGGCAAGAATTCAAAATAGATATTAAAAAAGATTCAAAAAATATTTATCTTATCCCGTTAAATTAGAATTTAAATATTCCATCCATTTTCTTTTAACCAATTTGATGATATTTCTTTGGATTTAGCATCTACAGTATTAGTATCTTTTGAGAGTAATAGTTTCTCAACATATTTAATTAGAGCATCTGCTTCCAGGTTAACAACGTGTCCAATAGATAAAAATTTGAGGTTTGTATTGTTCCATGTATGTGGAATGATAGCTATCGTAAATATCTCACCATTATTTTCATGTGAAGCAACTGTTAAGCTTATCCCATTGATGCATATACTTCCTTTATTAACAATGTATTTGGAAAAGTTTTTATTTTGCCACTGCACAGACAAAAGCCAAGACTTATCTAACTTTTGAATATTAACTACTTCGCCTAATCCGTCTACATGTCCACTTACTATATGTCCTCCAAGTCTATCTGAAAGTCTCAAAGCAGGTTCTAAATTTACTATTTTCTTGGAATTATTATTTTTACCTAAAGTTGTTTTCTTCAATGTCTCTTCACTAACATCTACACTAAAACTATTTTGGAAAATTTCTTTTACAGTTAAACAAATGCCATCTACTGAAATACTATCTCCAATCTCAATATCGAACTTATTATCTAATACTTCGATTATTTGAATATTGTTCTCTTTTTTTAAATAGCCAGTTGATTGAATTATTCCAGTAAACATAAATTTAATAACCTCATTAAAAATAAATTTTTATTTTTTATGTTATTTAAAAAATAAACCACTATAAATATATTAAGGGCTGTTTAAAGTTCTGGGAATTAACGCAGTGATTATTAATTCAAAAAAAAGAGCCTTTGGAATTGGGGCAAAAGTGAGTACCTTTACTTTAGGTACTATGCGTGCTGCTAAAAGTGCCAATAAAATGTATGAAATAATAAAATGTGCTCATTTCGCAGGAATAAATCATATTGAAACTGCTCCTACTTATGGCAATGCAGAATCATTGGTAGGCGAAGCATTAAATAAACTTGAAAAAATCGATAAAATAAGCAGAAAGAAGTGGATTATAACTACTAAGATTTTGCCGAAAGGAAATATTAATGAACTTAAAAAAAATTTTTATAGCTCTTTAAAAAATTTAAAATTAAAAAAAATAAATAACTTAGCAATTCATGGAATTAATCTAAATGAACATTTGGAATGGGTTTATTCAGGCGAAGGAAAAATTTTTATTAATTGGATAAAAGAGATGAAACTTGTAGAGCAAATTGGATTTAGTTCTCATGGAAGTTATCAACTAATAAATAATGCTATTAACTCTAATATTTTTAATTTTTGCAATTTGCACTTACATTTGTTTGATAAATCAAAAATCCCCCTCGCCCAAAAAGCCTTAAGAAAAAATATGGGGGTTTTAGCAATCAGTCCAGCAGATAAAGGTGGTAAATTATACGCTCCAAGTAATATTTTAAAAAAAGCTTCAGAGCCATTGCATCCTTTAGAAATAGCTTATAGATTTCTACTCTCAAATGGTATTACTACTCTTTCATTGGGTGCCAGCAAAGCTGAAGATTTTGAAATACCTATTAAATTAGCAAACGCCACTAATAAACTTTCTAATTTAGAACTAAAGGTTTTATCAAATATCGATAATGAAGCTGATCAAAGATTAGGCATAACAAAGTGCGAACAATGTAGAGCATGTATACCTTGCCCAAGTAATATACCAATTCCTGAAATCTTAAGATTAAGGAATATATCTATTGGTAATGGTCAAATAGAATTTGCTAAAGAAAGATATAACTTAATAGGAAGGGCTGGGCATTGGTGGGAAGAGAAAAATGGTAACGATTGCAATAGCTGTAATGTTTGTATCGCCAAATGTCCTCATGATTTAAATATCCCTCAATTACTTATAGAAACACATTCATTACTTCAGGATAAACCAAAGAGAAGATTATGGGGCTAATGAATTTTTCCATAAGATCTCTATTTTTGTTTTCTCTTTTTCATTTAAAGGAGGAAAGGACCAACTATTTTGCCAACATTCATCTGAAAGCAAATTATTTTGATTTTTAATATTTTCAGTTTTAATATCTACATTATAAATATCCTTAAAAGGAGTTATCCAGCCTTGTTTTTCAAGTTTTCTTAAAGTATTATCATTCTCTAGAGAATTTATCCATTCGATAAGAGGTTCTTTTTTAGCATATTTTTTATTCATTAAAAATTGCCACAATAAGGGAACTCCTGTTCTAGGAAATATAAAAGAAAGTCTAGAATCGATTTTTAAATATTTTTGGCATAAGGTGAAAGGCAAAACTGCGATTAAAGCTTTTGAATTAAGAAGCCACTCCAACGCATTTTTATCATCATAAATATTTTGTTGATTTATTAGTTTATTTAATGCAGCTTTATTGTCTATTCTATCTGCTATTGATAAGATGATTCTTGGACTATTTGGAAGTATTATTTTTCCTTTTAAGTCTTTAGAAAGAAGAAAATTCCAAGAATTATTAGAAATATTTTTAATCTCATAATTATTTTTTATTGCTATGACATAAGGTATAACTCCAATAGGAAATAATTTATTTCTAATATTTACATCAAACAAACTTAAATAATTTTGTGATTTGTTGTTCAATTTTAAAAATAATTGTTTATCGAAATCTTTAAAATCATCAAAATTAATCTTTTTTATCCAACCATCATTAACTAAAAGATAATCAATTTTTTTATATTTTTGAATATTATTTTTTGTATAAATATCTTTCAAATTTATATTTTCTTTTTCCCAGAGATTTGGAATAAGAGTCTTAAAATATTCGGGGAAAAATGATTTTTGAAATCCAATAGTTATCTTTTTTGATTCTCTTGAACAAGAAGCCAATAGAAAAACAAGCAATAACTTTACGTAATTAAAAAAATTTCTTCTCGATAAATATGAATGATTATTCATGTGTCTTTTTCAAAATATAAATTGTGGTCTAATTCTTTCATCTTTCTTAAATCAAGCTCACATTTTAATACTATTTCCTCATAAGTAAATCCTTTCATATTAGCTAGAAAAGACATCCCGCCAGCTCCTACTCCCTCTTTAACATATCCCAATTCATAGTCCTTTAACTCTTTATATTTGGAAGATTTAAAATTGAGACCACTAGAAAATCCAAACAGATTAACATCGTGCTTCTTCGAAATAAGTACTAATAATTTATTCAATGAATCGTCCCTAGCTAACCAACTCGTTGTAACGATAAAAATATTATCTACAAAATTTTGTTTATTTTTAAATGTAATATACTCAAGTGCTAATAATATCAAAGCAATCATCTGACTCCCGCCACCAAGGATAACACTCTGATTTACTTCTCTAGCACCAATCAATAATCCCATAGAAAATGCTTGAAAAGGATCGCCTAAAGCTGCAATAACATCTATTGAATTAAAATTATTCTTGAGGTTAGCTTTTAAAAGGGCTATAGAAATAATTTCTTTTTTTAATTTTCTTGGTGGATTCAAAAGACTGCTCCCAACCAAATCAGATACATTCAATCCGAAAGCTTCCATTATCGCCTGAGCCGTTGTTGTTCCTCCTGGAACAGACTCAGAAATAAATATTGGTTGATTAGTTGTTTTACCAATTGACAATCCACTTTCAAATAAACTTTTTACTCTTTTTTTAGACATTGATTTACCCGAAAGGATACATTCTGCTGGCATGAATGACTTTTTTTCTACTGACAGATGTTTAAAATATGGCTTCACATTAATACCAATAGGTATAACTATTGAATGAACACCCATTAGTTTTGCACATACGTTACTAATTAAAGCAGGCGTGACACCTGCAGGAAGTAAAGGAAGTTTATATAAATTATCTTTATTTGGTCCAAATAAAAGATATTCAGCATCAGCTATTGCTGTAATCTTTCTTGATTCCGAATCAATTCCTGCCGCAGATATTCCATTAATCTGTGCTGTATTAGTGCCTGCAATAATTAGATAAAATTTAAAATCATCAATTTTACTCTTAATGAGATTTATTTTTTGCAAAATAATTTCTTGATCGACCTTACTACCAAAATAATTGATTTTTAAATTACTTATATCCATTTTTTAAAATCTATTAAAGTTTAAAATCAACGAATCCACTAAGAATTAGTGGTGGCTCAGGTATTCTCGATTTTAATCTAGGGAAAATCGAATATGCTATTACATGGATAGTAAAAACATAAACAATTTCCTGAAATATTATTAATAAAATTGCGACAACTTGAATACTAAATAAAGAAGGAGATGAAGAGATATTAAAAAAAACACTTAATTTCTCAATTAAACTGTAACTAGCTCTAGTTATTATTATCCAAAGATTTTCACCTACTAAAGTTGATAAAACAAAAACTCTTATAGTAAAACCCAAAGCCCCAATAATTATTCCTAATATCCAACTAAACCACCAGCTTTTAGCTTTTAGCCAACACCAACCCAACCAAAAAGCCAATATTCCATAAGGAAATAAAAATAGAGGGCCGCGAATAGGACCCATCAAAATCATAAGTAGTAGTATTTGAATAATAATTCCATCTAATGCAATCTTTGTACCTCTCCTTAAATGTAATAAAATCAGAGGCAATGGAAGAATAAGTCTTAATAAAGCTCCTCCTATTGGCAGATAATAAAGGGCAATCCATAAAAGTGAAGAAAGTGAGGCCAAATAAGAGGGTTCAATTATATTTAATGCTTCTACTTTATTTGTTATTCTCATTACAAATTTTATGGTTGTCCAACTTTACTTTTTTTATTTTCTCCCGAAGGATAACGTTGAATATTTTCAATTTCAAAATTTAAATTTGAATTTTTTAAAACATTAGAAAATTCATCTAATGGTGATGCTGGATCAACTTCATTAATTATGACTATTACACGATAGGATTCAGGCTTATAATTTTTTTTCTTTTTAATATTTTTAGGCTTGGGATTTTTTTTTCTTGTTACCTCAATATTCTCTTCTAATAAAGTTTTTTCTTTTATTAGATTTTCTTCTTTTTCATTTTTTTTAATTATTTGGTAATTATTATTTTTAAATATTTTTCTATCTTGATTATTTACTTGATTATTTGAATACTTCTCATTTAAATTACTATTCTTCTTTTTTTTGATAGTATTTTCTTCTTTATTATTCAATGAATCCTGATCAATATTTTTAAAACTAGACTCTAAAAAATCACCAATTTTTCCGCCAGAACATGATTGTAAAAGAAACAAGAGAATTAATAAAAATAATTTTGTTAGTTTCTCATACATATTAATTATTTTGTTTTTTGCGATTTCTTAACCTTTGATACTCTTTTTCTTGAATTATTTGCTTTTTTATTAGAAAAACTTTTTTTATCTTTTAATTTATCTTCCAATAATTTCATAACCTCTTCAATTGTTAATTTATCAATATCAGTATCTTTTGTTAAAGATACATTTACTTTGCCAAATTTGGCGTACATTCCATATGGGCCATTAAAGACTTGAATAGAATCTTTTGAGTTTTTAGGCTTTCCAAGATCTCTAAGAACAATTCTTCCTCCTCTTCCTAATTTTGGCATAGATAGTATTTCTAAACCTCTTTCTAAATTAACTTTAAAAACGTCATCTTCCTTTTTTAAAGACCTGTTTTCAGATTCATTTTTATTTTTTATCCATCTTATATAAGGTCCAAACCTACCTCTATCAGCTTCAATAATTCCTCCTTCAGGATGTTCTCCCAAAATTCTTGGTAAGCTTAATAATTCAAGAGCTTGTTCTAATGTTAAATCATCAGTTTTTAACTCTTTTGGGAGTGATGCTCTTCTAGGCTTACTATCATTATCCTGATCAATCCCAAGCTGAACATAAGGTCCATATGGTCCAAATCTTAAAAATACTTTTTCTCCAGTTTTAGGATCTTGTCCCAAATCTGATGGGCCACTTAATATTTGATCAACCTTTTTTATGTCCAAATCACCAGGTGTAATATCCATTGGCAAATTACCTTTAGCTTGAATTTTATTCCCAGAATCATCTAATTTAGTCCCTTCTAACCAAGGTCCATTTGAACCAATTCTTACTACGCAGGGGAGATCATCAAAATCTACCTGCCTATAAGCTTTCCCATCAATATCCCCCTCAGTCTTTTGAACTTTTATTTCAAGTCCATTTTTTCCCTTATAAAAAGTTTCTAAATAGGGAAGCCATTCCAAGTTCCCAGATGATATTTCATCTAAAGAGCTTTCCATTTTTGCAGTAAAAGTAGTATCAACTAAATCAGGGAAATGTTCCTCAAGCAAAGCCGTAACAGCAAAAGCAGTAAATGTTGGTGCTAATGAATTGGAGGATATTTGGGCGTATCCCCTATCAACAATAGTACCGATGATACTTGCATAAGTTGAAGGTCTTCCTATTCCCTCTTTTTCTAAAATTTTGACTAAGGCAGCTTCTGAATATCTTGCTGGGGGTTTTGTTTCATGCGATATAGACTCTGTATTAATATTATTTACCTTAGAGCCTTTTATTAAATTAGGAAGAATTACTTCTTGTTGTTCAAGAGCGACACTGGGATCATCAGTCCCTTCTACATAAGCTCTAAAAAAACCTGGGAAATCGATAATTTTTCCACTTGATTTAAAGATAGCTTTACTAACATTTATTTCTGTATTAATCATTGTTAATTTAGCTTCTGCCATTTGGCAAGCTACTGTTCTTTTCCATATTAGTTCGTATAAAGATAAATCTCTGCCAGTAAGTTCTGTATCTGCAGGTATTTTAAACTTTTCTCCTGCTGGTCTTATAGCTTCATGTGCTTCTTGGGCATTAATAGCTTTTGAACTAAATTGTCTTGGATTTTCAGAAAGGTATTCTTTACCATATTTAGTTAGTACGCAATCTCGAGATGCACTAATTGCCTGTTGTGATAAGTGAACTGAATCAGTTCTCATATAAGTTATAAAGCCTCTCTCGTAGAGACTTTGTGCACATCTCATAGTTTCTCTTGCCGAAAGGCGTAATTTCCTATTAGCTTCTTGCTGCAAAGTACTTGTAGTAAAAGGAGGAACCGGTCTTCTAATTGTCGGCTTTTTCTCAATCTTATCTACAATCCAATTCATTCCAGAGATAGATTCCAACAAATCAAGAGCTTCTTTTTGATCTAGGATTAATGATTTATTACCCTTTTTTAGAAATCCTGTTTTTTCATCAAAATCAGAGCCATTTGCAATCTTTTTACCATCCAAGCTAAATAATTTAGCCTCAAAATTAATATCATCTTTTGCGAGAGTTGCTTTCAAATCCCAATATGAAGCTTTCTTAAAGGCTCGCCTCTCTCTTTCTTTCTTAACCAATAATCTTACAGAAACAGATTGTACCCTCCCTGCTGATAATCTTGGGGCAACTTTTTTCCATAGTAATGGTGATAATTCATAACCAAAAAGTCTATCCAATATTCTTCTAGTCTCTTGAGCCTGAACTAATTCCATATCAATTTCTCTAGTTTCATCAAGTGCTTTATTTATTGCTTTTTCAGTAATCTCATGAAAAACCATTCTTTTAGTTGGAATTTTTGGCTTTAAAATTTGCATTAAGTGCCAACTAATACTTTCTCCCTCTCTATCTTCATCAGTAGCTAATAATAATTTTGTCGCACCTTTTAAGGCATCTTTTAATTCCTTTACAACTTTTTTTTTCTCTTTAGGAACAACATAAAGAGGTTCAAAATCGTCGGTTGTATTGACTCCTATTCTGGACCATTTTTCTTTCTTTAATGAAGCAGGTATTTCACCGGCTCCCTTTGGAAGATCCCTAACATGTCCCATTGAGGCTAAAACTTGAAAATTAGGAGGTAAAAACCTCTTAATAGTTTTTGCCTTAGTAGGGCTTTCAACAATAACGAGTGTGTTTTCCAAGAAGTTCTAATAAAATTAAGTTTTATTCCATTAGGACATATTATGATTAATTGAGTAATTTTCAAGGATTATCTCCTCTTAATTTCAATTAACCTCCATTAATAATTATAATCAAGTTATTATTAACGAAAATAACCTTTAAACCAAACCTAAAAATTAGTTAAGTGTCCAACGAAATTCTAACAATCAATTTAAACGCTCAAGCAATTATACCTGAAGCATTTATTTTGCTTGGAATTGTTGGAACTCTAATAGTTGATTTAGCTGGAGAAAAGACTGCCTCAAAGTGGGCTCCAATAATATGTTACGTCTCATTAGGAAGCTCTCTTGTGGCTCTTTCTTATCAATGGACTAACCCTGCAGAGATTGCTTTTCTTGGTTCTTTCATTTCAGATAATTTATCTTTAGCCTTTAGAGCGATAATAGCTCTGTCTACTCTCATTTCTCTTCTCATAAGCTGGAGGTATACAGAACAAAGCGGAAGTCCGATAGGTGAATTCGCAGCAATAATCTTATCAGCCACCTTAGGGGCAATGCTTTTGTGTGGATCTACTGACCTAGTAAGTGTATTTATCTCGTTAGAAACTTTATCTGTAGCGAGTTATTTATTATCAGGATATTTAAAAAGAGATCCAAGAAGTTCAGAAGCTGCTCTAAAATATTTACTTGTTGGGTCAGCGGCAGCGGCTGTTTATCTTTATGGATCATCTGTACTTTATGGATTAAGTGGTTCTACAAATTTATCAACAATTGGAATTCAATTAATAGACAAACCATCTTTCATTACATCTATAGCTTTAGTTTTTGTTCTATCAACAGTTGCTTTCAAAATTTCGGCTGTACCATTTCATCAATGGACTCCAGATGTTTATGAAGGCTCTCCTACTCCAGTAGTAGCTTTTTTATCCGTCGGTTCAAAAACTGCAGGATTCGCTTTTGCGATAAGAATATTAATAACAACTTTTACTTCATTTGATGAGCAGTGGAAACTATTATTTACTATTTTAGCAATCCTAAGTATGGCTCTAGGTAATATTGTTGCTCTAGCTCAAACTTCTATGAAAAGAATGCTGGCTTATAGCTCTATAGGACAAGCAGGTTTTGTAATGATAGGTATTGTATCGGGAACACAAGATGGTCTTTCTGCTGCCGTTCTTTATCTTGCAGCTTATTTATTCATGAACTTAGGAGCATTTTCATGTGTTATTTTATTTTCACTAAGAACTGGTTCGGATAAAATTACTGACTATTCAGGTCTTTATCAAAAAGATCCTTTAATAACTCTTGGACTCAGTATTTGCTTACTTTCTCTTGGCGGCCTACCTCCCATGTTAGGTTTCTTCGGGAAAATTTACTTATTTTTTGCAGGATGGGCTGATCATCAATATCTATTAGTAATTATTGGTTTAGTAACATCGGTTATATCAATTTACTATTATATATCCGTCATTAAAATGATGGTAGTTAAGGAGCCCCAAGAGGCTTCCGAAATAGTTAAATCATATCCTCCAACGAATTGGGATATTGTAGGTTTACCTCCTTTAAGAGTTGCTCTCTATGCTTGTCTTGCTGTAACAGCTCTCGGTGGAATATTATCTAATCCTCTTTTCAAGTTAGCAAACACAGCGGTATCTGAGACTCCATTTTTACAAGAAATATTGGCTAATGTTTTTTACCAATTTTAAATACAGTTAGCTGATGATTAATAAAGTTGCATCTCTTGAAAAAGTTTCAAAAATATATGGGAAAGATAATCTAATTGTTAAGGCATTAGATAATGTTAGCTTGGATATTTATAAAGGTGATTATTTAGCTGTAATGGGAGCTAGCGGTTCGGGTAAAAGTACTGCTATGAATATTTTAGGTTGTTTAGATAGACCTTCAGATGGACAATATAAACTAAATGGTAATTCAGTTGAAAATTTATCTGATAATGAACTAGCTTCTTTAAGGAATCAAAAATTAGGATTTGTTTTTCAGCAATTTCATTTATTATCAGATGCTACAGCTTTAGAGAATGTAATGCTTCCAATGATTTATGCAGGTGTAGATTCAAATTTAAGAGTAAAAAAAGCAAAAGAGGCATTAAATAAAGTAGGTCTGGGGGAGAGAATTGGTAATAAACCAAATCAATTATCTGGTGGGCAACAACAAAGGGTTGCGATAGCAAGAGCTATTATAAATGAACCATCTCTTTTATTAGCTGATGAACCCACAGGAGCTTTAGATTCAAAAACTACAGAGGACGTTTTAGATCTATTTGATAACTTACATAACTCAGGCATTACTTTAGTCTTAGTGACACATGAGGATGAAGTTGCCAGTCGGGCAAAAAACATTGCAAAATTCAAAGACGGAAAGATAATTGAATTAATTAAAAAATAAATCTATAGCTTTAGTAAATTTTCTCTTTTTTTATCCACAAGTATCAAATTACCATTCCAATCGATATGTTTTATTAACCATTCAGATGAATCATATCCTTTTGGAAGACATTCCTTATTGAGAAATTTATTTGCATCTTTAATAATTTCCATTTTACTATTATTTTTATAAACCGCATTACAAATAACCTTAAGTATTTTGGCAGTCCACTTATATTGGCATAAATTTTTTTGCTTAATAGCCTCTGATAGAGAAATTCCTTCTCGAGGTGTTTTATTCTTAAGATTCATTCCAATACCAACTCTGACGTATAGTATTTCGCTACCTCTTGTAATTACTTTAGGCAAAAAACCAATTATTTTTCGTGATCCATAAAAAATGTCATTTGGCCATTTCAAATCAACTTTTATAGAATTTTCTATAAACATTTCACATAATTGGTTAGCAATTGAAAGGGAGAAAACTTCTGGTATAAATTCACTATTAAATATAGGATAAGCAGCACTTAACCATACACCCCCTTTAGGGGAAACCCATTTTCTTCCATATTGTCCTATTCCATAAATTTGTTCTCTAGCTATAACTGCAATAGGATTACTAAACTTTGTAATTGATCTTTTTAAATATTGATTAAGTTCAATTTCTGTACTATTACATTTAAGTTTATAAATCAAATCCCAATTTGGTAAATTTTTAAAGTCTTTTTTATAAAAAAAAGAAGTTTTTGCTGCTTCGCCTATGATTTTCACAAAATTTTAATGATTGAGTAAAATTTTTGGATTTATTATATAAATATTATTTTAAATAGGTTTAGTATACATAAATTATTAAGTAGTAAATCAAATTGAACAAAAGGAAGCCTGAGTCATTAGAAAATTGTTTACTAACTTTTAAACAGTCATGGTCTGAAATAGATCATCTTTTAGAGTTAACTAAAAAATGGGAAAAAATAGTTGGTAAAGATTTATCGAAAGAATGTAAGCCTTTAAAAATTGAGAAAGGGATTCTTACTATTGTGGCAAATCATCCCCAATGGAGGCAGGCCTTGATTTATAACAAACACAAATTAAAAGAATCAATAAATAAATTTGGAGTCACATTAGAAAACATAAGAATAATTCAAAATTATGCATCAAATTCATCTAAAAAAGAATCATCAAAAACTAAAGAAGAATGGGATAATCATCCAAGTAGGATAAAAAAACAAGAATTAAGCAAATGTGAATTTTGTAATAGACCCACGCCTATTGGTGAAATCAAAAGATGGGGCAAATGTTCATTTTGCTGGAGAGTAAAATAATCATTTTTTTAATATCAAAATTCCCATCTGGCCAGCACATATTGTTTTATAAGTAACTTCTTTAAAACCATTATCTTTCGAAATTGATATAAGTTCTTTACCCTCTGGGAAAAGATTTATACTCCTTTCAATATATTTGTATTCCTCTCTTAAGTTAAAAAGAGTCGATATTGGAACAACAATTAACCTAAGGTATATTTTTTGAAATTTTGAAGATATTGATTTTTTTTTTGGATGATTAAAATCTAAAAAACCTGCTCTTCCATTTGCTTTTAAAAGGGAAAATACTTTTTTAATTCCATCTTCTACGCTATCAAGATTTCTTAAACCATAAGACATGCAAATTCCATCAAATTTCTCTGTTTCTTCTAATTTCAAAACATCATCTTTAATCCAATAAATAACATTCTTTTTAAGACTTTTAGATTTAGACCTTGCTAAGTCCAATATCTCATTAGCATTATCAACTCCAAAAACATATCCATTAGGATAAATTCTTTTATTAATTAAAAAAGACAAATCTCCTGTTCCACAGCATAAATCTGCCCAAATCTCTCCATCTTTAGGTTTTAATAATTTAATTAAATTTTTTTTCCATAGATTATGTAAACCGAAGCTTAATAAATTATTTAAGAAATCATATTTAGAGGAAATCCTATTAAAGATTCTTTTTACTTTATTTGAATTTTTTTTTTCATATAAATCTTTTAAAAAAAATGGACTTAGGTATTTAGTGTTCATATGGTCTTATCATGAGGCCTTTTTTTAGAAGAAAGGATTTTATTTGTTTAATAGTAAGTTTGCCATCATGCAATAAAGAGGCAAGAAGTGCTGCAGATGCCTTACCTTTTGAAAAAACCTCAAAAATATCATTTAAGGAACCAGCTCCTCCAGAGGCAATCACAGGTATATTTAATTCATTTGCAACTACTTCAGTTAATTTAATATCATATCCTTGTTGAGTCCCATCTCCATCCATAGATGTTAATAATATTTCACCAGCCCCAAGTTTTTCAACAGTTTTTGCCCATGTAATTACGTCAATTCGAGTATTCTCTCTTCCTCCTTTTACATAAACTTCCCATTCATTTTCTTTATCAATTTTTTTTCTAGCATCAATTGCTATTACAATACATTGTCTACCAAATTTTTCTGCACTCTCAGATACTATTTCTGGATTATAAACCGCATAAGAATTTAAACTAACCTTGTCTGCCCCTGCTCTAAGTAATTCATTAATTGAATTAATTGAGTTTATACCACCTCCAACAGTAAAAGGAATCTTAACAGTTTTAGCAGTTCTTGAAACAAGATCAACTAATGTTTTTCTATTTTCAAAAGTAGCTTTTATATCTAAAAATACTAATTCATCTGCACCTTCCTCTGAGTACCTATTTGCAAGTTCTACTGGATCTCCCGCATCTCGAAGATTTACAAAATTTACACCTTTTACCACGCGACCATTAGCCACATCTAAACAAGGTATTAATCGAAGAGCAACCATTTTTTAAAAAATTGTCCAAATACTGTTAAGGTTGTATAACTTCTATCTTAAACTGTTATGGCTGACACAAAATTATTACCAAAAATTGGAAGTAAAATAAAAATAAATATTGATAAAGTAAAAGATAGGATTCCCAAGAAATTAATGACTCAAATATCATCTAATCCAAGAGCTGTAATAACAGGATATAAAATGACTGATGGTAGAAGTATCGGTTTAATAGTAAAATTTGAATCTGGTGAGGAAAATTGGTTTTTCCCAGAAGAGATAGAAAGAGCTTAGTAATCAAAGTGAATGATCCAAAACAGCTACTAGGAATAAAAGGGGCTTCTGAGACATCAAGCGTTTGGAAGCTTCGCCTTCAATTGATGAAACCAATTACTTGGATACCCTTAATATGGGGCGTGATATGCGGTGCTGCCGCAAGTGGTAATTTTATTTGGTCTTTTAATAATGTATTAGCTTCACTGGCTTGCATGTTAATGAGTGGGCCTTTGCTTGCAGGATATACACAAACCATAAATGACTACTTTGATAGAGAAATAGATGCTATAAATGAACCTAATAGGCCTATCCCCTCAGGAGCTATTTCTTTAAAAGAAGTTAAATTGCAGATTTGGGTTTTACTCTTATCTGGATTAGTTGTGGCTTATCTTTTAGATTTATATGCTAATCATAATTTCCCATCAGTATTTCTTTTGGCTTTAGGAGGATCATTTGTTAGTTACATATATTCAGCACCTCCTTTAAAATTAAAACAAAATGGCTGGCTAGGTAATTATGCATTAGGTGCTTCATACATCGCATTACCATGGTGGGCAGGTCAAGCTTTATTTGGGAAATTAACAATCATTACTGCACTTCTAACGCTTGCATATAGTCTTTCTGGTTTGGGTATAGCAGTCATAAATGACTTTAAAAGTGTAGAGGGAGACTCCAAATTAGGACTTAATTCTTTACCTGTAATTTTTGGGATAAAAAAGGCGAGTCAAATAAGTGCAGGACTTATTGATATCTTCCAACTAGCAATGGTGGTCGTATTAATAATAATAGGCCAGAATTTAGCTTCAGTAATTTTAGTATTATTAATTATTCCTCAAATTACTTTTCAAGATATGTGGTTACTAAGAGACCCTTTAAAATATGATGTAAAGTATCAAGCTAGCGCGCAGCCTTTTCTGATAACTGGAATGTTAGTTACTGCATTAGCTATTGGACATAGTTTTTTAATAGCGTAAATTGCTCAAATTAAAGTATCAAAATTATTTAATAACTCCTTTATTTTTAGTTTCTATTTTTTTATTAATACCTATTATTAATATAGTAAAAATTACTTTAAATTTCAAACCAGAAGAATTAATCTCTACAAATGAACAGAATTTTTCCTATGAAATTTATTCTTATGAAAATAAATTAATTAGGAAATTAAGTCGCAAGTACGATATCTCAAATGATAAAGAAATAATACCAAATCTAGTTAAAAATGCATTTATTTCAGGAGAAGATAAAAGATTTATGTATCATCATGGGATAGATTTAATTGGATTATTTAGAGCTTTAAGAAATAATTTCCAAAGTGGATCTATTCGTGAGGGAGGCAGCACTATTACTCAACAAGTTGCAAGAATAATTTTTTTAAATAATGATTTTAATATTAAAAGGAAAATAAAAGAATCAATAATATCAATAATATTAGATCTTAAATATCAGAAAAATCAGATCCTCAAGCTATATCTAAATAATCTCTATTTAGGCTCAGGTGCTTATGGGATTAACGAAGCAGCACAAGTATACTTTGGTAAATTAATTAGTGAACTATGCTTATCAGAGATCGCTCTAATAGCGGGATTAGCTCCTGCTCCATCTATTTATTCGCCTTTTAATGATTTTAATTTAGCTCTTAAGAATAGAGATAAAATACTTTATGCAATGTTTGCCGATGGTTATATTTCCAGAAAAAAATTAAATAAAGCACTTAATAAGGAAATTAAATTAAATAAACCTACAAAAGAATTTGGATATCTTAATGATTCTGCTTTAATAAAATTTATTCTTAAACAAGCAAATGAAAAGATCACAGAAAATGGTCTTAGTAATAAATATAAATATTTAAAAATAAAAACAAGCTTAAACTCAATATGGCAAACAAAAGCCCAAAACATTGCCAACTTAATAATGCCAGAAGATCTTGAAGTTGCATTAGTAACAATTGAATCAGATTCTGGCTTAATCAGAACATTCATAAGCGGGAAAGAACCTCATTTAAATACTTTTAATAGATCAACTGATGCGATCAGACCATTAAGTTCAACTTTTAAGATTATTACTTATATGGCGGCATTTAAAGATGGGAAGAATTTGAGTGATAAATATTATGATGTTCCAACCTGTTGGGAGGATTATTGTCCAAAGAATTTTTCTAATGTTTATAAAGGTAAAATTTCATTAATTGAAGCATTTAAAATTTCCTCTAATATTGTTCCAATACAAATTTCTAATGAGTTAGGTTTAGAAAAAATAATAAATTTAGCAAACGAATTTGGCATAGGTTACGAACACAAATTAAAAAAATTTTTACCTTTAGCTATTGGAGCTTATGGAGATAGTCTTCTTAATATTTCAAATGTTTATTCTACTATTAATAATAATGGCTTAATAATAAAACCAACTATCTTAGAAAAAATAGAATCAAATAATGGAGAAATTATATGGATAAATAAATCAAAATCTAAAAGATTAATTAATAAAAATATTATTAAAAAATTAAGAACAATTTTAGAGAAATCTGTCTCAGAAGGGAGCGGAATTAGTGCATCAATTAAAAATAAAAAAATATTTGGGAAGACAGGTACATCAGATGGGAATCGAGATCTATGGTTTATTGGATCTATAAAAGGAATTACTACAGGAGTTTGGTTAGGTTTTGATGATTATAAAAAAACAAATTTATCTAGTGGAAATGCTGCTTTGTTTTGGAAGAACTATATCCAAGCGATACAAATTCCAGACTAAATTTAACAAAAACTTATTATAGATATTTTAATAAAGCAGCATAAAAGCCATCTCCAGAATTATTTTTACTAGGTAAAATTTGTTTTTCAAATATTAAATTTATATTATTATTATTTTTTAAAAAATTTTTTATCAAAAAACTATTTTCTTTTGGACAAATTGTACAAGTAGAGTAAACTAGGATTCCATTTTTTTTTAATAACGGGAAAATAGTGTATAGCAATTTTTCTTGAAGAATAATCAACTGATCAATTTTATCATTATTTAAAGACCATCTTGCATCAGGATTTCTGCCTAAAGTTCCTATTCCAGAGCAAGGGGCATCAATTAAAACTTTATCAAAATAGCCAATTAAATTTGGTTTCTTATTATATATTCTTGTAGAATCTTCGTTATGTATTTGAACACTTTTTATATCTAATCTATTTAAGTTTTCTTTTAATCTTTTTAATCTAATATTAGATCTATCAAAAGCCCATATTTCGCCCTCATCTTCAATCAATTCTGCTAAGTGTGTAGTTTTACTTCCTGGTGCAGCACATGCATCTAAAATCTTGTCTCCCTTTTTAGGTTTTAAAAGTGTAGAAACCCACTGTGAAGACCTATCTTGAATAACCCATTTTCCTTCTAGATAGCCAGGTAAATCCTTAATAGATCTTGATTTATTTTTCAATACTATACCGTTTCGTAAATCTTTGATTTTAGATGCTTCTATTCCTTCTCTTCTGAAATCCTCTAAGGTATCATCAACATTACTTTTAAGAGTATTAATTCTTAAATCAATTTTTGGTATTTTATTAAATGATGAAGCAATTTCAGAAGCCTTTGTTATTCCAAACCATTCGATAATTTCTTTTACTAGCCAACTTGGTAAAGACTCTTTATAAGATATTATTTCCACTTCATTATTAGGGATAGTTGGAAAATCTTTTCTTTCTAATTTTTGAATAGTCTTGCGCAAAACAGCATTTACCACTCCAGTTAGCCCTATCAAATCGGTTTTTTTTGCTACTTCTACTGAAGTTGAGATAGCTGCTGAATGTGGAATTTTATCCATTTTCAATATTTGATAAAGGCCTACATGGAAAAGCCACCTTAGTTTGGGTGGTTGTTTCTTGTGATTAAATTTAGATGTATGATCTATCCACAAGTCAAGATATTTTCTATATCTAATACAACCGAACGAAATTTCAGTAATAAATGCAATATCTAACTGATTAAAACTATAATTAATTAAAACTTTCTCCAAAGCAATATCTGCATATAATCCAGAGCTAACTTTTAATAAGATTTCCCAAGCGGCTTTTCTTTGTAAATAACCTTTTGCCAAATTAAATATATTTTATTTAATTTAAATATACTAATAATAAATAGAATAAAACTATACTTTGAGTGCAGAACTGAACCAAATAAATCCTAAAATAGAGACCAAAGTAAAATTAAATCCAAGAAATAAATAAATGTTAATGTTATGGATTTTTTCTTTAGATAATAAGTTTAAAAACTTATTTTTTTTATTATTCATTATTTTTAAAAATTTATTTAATAAAGAAAATTTAGAATTCTTATGTGATTTAATTTGATCAA
>CETH01184583.1_pt1 | contig 25323 bp, 17 predicted proteins | sample 361461 | NCBI WGS metagenome assembly CETH01 (sample SAMEA2622695, study PRJEB7988) | marine metagenome | isolation source: saline water (ENVO:00002010), including
GCACCCTTTTAAGGTGATGGTCGCAGGTTCAAATCCTGCCTGGGTCACATCCTTTTTAATTTCATGAAAATAAAATATGCTGGAGAAAATAAATGGATAGTAAAGAATTTGGTTTGGTTGCTGCTCAGCAGCTGTTTAAAATAGAGGATATCCACTATGGCTTTTGGAAGGATGGAGAAGAGGCAAATCTAGGTAATTGGAAAGAGGCTCAAGAAGCTCATACGCAGTTTTTATTTGATCATATTTTTAAGCATCTTGAAAATAAAGAAGAATCTTATATGCTTGATATTGGATGTGGTGTTGGTTTTACAACTCAAAAACTCCTTAAATCAGGATACAAGGTTGATGGGCTTGTTCCTTATCAATGGATGGCAGAATATGCATCTAATTTAGTATCAGATTATAAGCAAGATAATACAGGTAGAATTTATGAGTGTACCTTTGAGGATTTTAAAACCAGCGAAAAAGCAGTAAAGTATCAATTAGCTTTTTTCAGTGAAAGCTTTCAATATGTTAATTTAGATAAATCATTTAAAAAATTAGATCAGATTTTAAATGATAATGGTAAGGTTGTTATTTTTGATTTCTTTAAAAAGGATGATGTTGAGGGTAAATCTCCTCTTGGAGGAGGACACCATTTAAGTAGATTTTATGATACTGTTAAGCAGTATAACTATGAGATTTTAACTGATCTTGATGTAACTACAAACTTAAGTCCTAATCTAAAGCTTGTTAATGAGGTTTTAGTAGACCGCTTAATTCCTTTTTCAGATACACTTAATAAATTTTTATCATCTAGATATCCAAAGGTTTATAAGCTATTAAAATTGATATTTAGAAAGAAACTATCTAAGTTAGCATTTAAATATTCTGAAGATAGAAACGAAGAGAATTTTATAAAATATAAATCGTATCGATTAATTGTTTTATCTAAGAAAAATTAACAATATAGTTTGTTATTACTGTATTTAATCCATCAATAATAAACTGTATTGCAACAACCATAAGTATCATTCCCATAATTCTTTCAATGACTCTTAAACCAGCTGTTCCAAGTTTACGTGTTAATTTTTTACCAAGTTTTAATATCATGAATGTGATAAATAAAGTAACAACAATATTTAGATAAAATATAACCTTTTGATCAAATGAATTGGCCTGTGCTGCTAGAATCATTACAGATGTAATAGCCCCAGGTCCAGCAATTAATGGAATTCCAATAGGGGTGAGGGCAATATCATCATTTTCAGAGGCTTCTTCAGATTCCTTTGGAGTTGATTTAGTTCTAGAGACCTTTGCCTCTAACATATTAATCCCAATTCTTAAAAATAAAATTCCTCCTGCAATTTTAAATGCATAGACAGTAATTCCATAAAACGTAAAAATGATGTTACCCATCATCGCAAATAAAAGTAAAATCAAGCAGGCAACAACAATACTCTTTTTAATTACTTTATTATATTCTTCAGGATTTAAAGATTCTGTTAAAGATAGAACAATTGGAGCTGTTCCAATTGGATTTAACAGCGTAAATAACGAAGAGAATGATAAGAGTACAAACGATAAATCAAAGTTTTCCATATTACATTTTTTTAGGAGCCGAAATTCCTAATATTTTTAACCCATTTTTAATTACAATACTTATAGATTGAATAAAAACTAAACGTGATTTAGAAAGTTCCTCATTATCGCTAATTACTCTATTTTTTGCATAATATTTATGAAACATTGATGCTAATTCAAGAAGATATGTTGCAAGTATTTGCGGCTCCATATCTTTAGAAATTTTTACAACAAGTTCTTTAAACTCAATGAGTTTATATATTAGCTTAATCTCATCCTCTTGATTTAATAATGATAGGTTATAATTTTCAATAGCCAAATCATTTTTACTTAGGATGGTCATGATTCTTGCATAGGCATATTGGATGTAAAATATTGGATTCTTTTCTGATTTTTCTTTTGCAATTTCTAAATCAAAGTTTAGATGTGAGTTTACACCCCTCATGATAAAAAAGTATCTAACAACATCAGAACCAACCTCGTCAATTAGCTCATCTAAGGTAATAAAAGTAGCTTTTCTTGTAGACATCTTAACTTGTTTACCTTGATTTAAGATTGATATAAATTGATGAATTACAACTTTGATTTTTGAAGCATCATGTCCTAATTGTTTAACAACTTCTATAACATCTGGGTATGCATCCATATGATCCGCCCCAAAAATATCAACGCATAAATCATATCCTCGTTCTATTTTTTTTACATGATAGGCCATATCTGGCAATCGATATGTTGGTTCTCCAGTGCTTTTAATTAGAACTCTATCATTTTCTCGACCTACCTTAGTTCCATGAAACCATGTTGCATTATCTTTATCATAGACTAGCCCTTTTTCACGTAATTGATCGATGACTGTGTAGATATCTTTGTTTTCATATAGAGTATTTTCGTTAAAAAAGGAATCAAAAGAAATATGAATTCTATCTAGAGTATTTGTAATGTTTTTGAAAATACTCTTCTCAGCAGTTTCCTTAAAAATAGTATCATTATCAATTAGAGTATTTCCAAACTCTTTAGATAAATCATTAGCGATATCATAGATATATTCACCTTCATATCCTCCTTCAGGAAATTCATAATTTTCTTTTTGAATTTCCAAATATCTTGCTCGTACAGATTCTCCAAGGACTCTCATTTGTCTTCCTGCATTATTGTAGTAATATTCTCTATCAACATTAGCTCCATTCCATTGGAAAATATTACTTAGCGTATCTCCTAATATTGCTCCTCTTCCATGGCCAACTGTTAATGGCCCTGTAGGGTTTGCACTTACAAACTCAACTAATACTTTTTGATCTTTAAGAGTATTATTTTTACCATACTCATCATTTAAATTGATAATTTCTTTTAATTCATTTGTAATACTATCAGGATTAAGATTAAAGTTTAAAAATCCAGGACCAGCAATATTGATATCTTTAAATAAATCAGATCCATCTAATTTATTTTTTATATCACCTGCTATCTCTAATGGATTTTTATTTAATCTTTTCGATAATAACAGAGCAACATTGCTAGATAAATCTCCAAATTCTTTATTCTTAGGTGTTGAGATACTGATTTGTAAATCTGTATCATAGTAATCTAGCTCTACTAATGATTCTTTTAATTGATTGATAATTAAATCTTTCACTCTTTTACCTTTGTGATTTTAGCATCGGACCAAAGTCTTTCAATGCTATAATATTCACGTTCAGTTTCACTGAATATATTCACAACTATTGATACATAATCCATTAATATCCATGTTAAGTTTTCATAGCCTTCAATATGTAATGGTTTCATTTCGTATTTTTCAAATAAAGAGTCTTGAATATGATTTTTTATTGCACGCGTTTGAGGTTCAGATTGTGAAGTGCAATTAACAAAGAAATCAGTTATAGATGTAAGATCTTTAACATTGATAATTTGAATATTAATTGCTTTCTTATCTAACATAAGTTGTGATATTTTTTTAGCTATAGTTTTATCGTTCATTATATTTTTAAAAGAGTTCGTAAAAGTTCTTTATTTTTTCAAATGAGTTTAATTCTTTATAATCATTTCCAATTATAACAGATAAATCCCAAACACTGTCCTTGTTAAATTTAACATTACTATCTTTTACATCTAAAAGATTAGATAATCTTTTAGCTTTTTTTTGCATATCTTTTTTATGATATAAAATAGTTGTTTCTTGATAATCAAATTTATCTGCATTTTTTATTTCTATAACATCATACTCTTCAGCTCTTAAAAATTTTGTAAATAGATTAGCTACTCCAGACTCACCACATCCATTTAAGACCTCTATTTCTGCTCTAACATAACCACTTTTACTGAGTTGGTTTTGAATGCTGGTTTGGTTAGGTTCAGTGTTATAAGTAGTCTTTATATAGTATACACCTATAATAATTAATACAATTGATAATAGATATGTGATAGTATTTTTCATTATCTATGCTATAGTCTCTAGTTCTTTTAGTTGCTCAAGAGTATTTACTCCAGAGATTTCACTATGGTTATCTGTTTTATATATTGAGGTTTGACTTTTATCTATAAAATTAAAAATATCAGGTAGATAATATTCTTTCTGCATGTTATCATTTTTAATTAAAGGTATTTTATCTATTAAAGTTTGTGAATCAAATATATATATGCCTGAATTAATTTCTTGTACGGCTCTTTGTTGTTCGCTAGCATCCTTATGTTCTACTATTTCTATTAATTGGTTAGTCTCAGTTTTTATTACCCTACCATATCCTGTTGGGTCATCTAAACTTGTTGATATTAATGATCCTAGAGCTTGATATTTATTATGATGATCGAAAAATTGTTTAAGAGTATTTTCTTGAATCATAGGTACATCACCAGATAAGATTAGCACATCTCCATTACAATTTTCTAAAGCTGGGAGACAATTTTTTATTGCATCTGCAGTTCCCATTAATTGTTTTTGTTCTACAAATTCAATATTATCATGTTTAAACTCATCGATGACTAATTCTTTTTTATAGCCCACTACAACAATAATTTTATCTGGAGATAATTTTTTAGAAGTATCAATTACATGTGATAAGAGAGGTTTATTTTTTAATAAATGCAAAACTTTTGGTAACTCTGAGTTCATTCGAGTTCCTTTGCCTGCTGCCAATATAATAACGATGTTAGATTTAGTCATTATAGTTCTATTATTCCTCCTCCTATTAATGTATCCTCTAAATAAAATACAATAGATTGCCCTGGTGTTATTGCTAATTGCGGAGTAGAAAAGTTAACTGTAAAATCATCTTGTTGTTTATGAATTACAGCTTCTGCTCTAGATCCATTATATCTGATTTGACAAAGTATATTATAAGGAAATTCAGGCTCATTGATTAGCCAATTTAATCCTTTAACTTTACATGTATCTTTAAATAGGGAGTTTTTTTCCCCTACTGTAATTGTATTCGTATCAGAATCAATTTCTTTAACATATAAAGGCTTTTCATTTGAAACTCCAATGCCTCGTCTTTGACCAATTGTATAATTGATATATCCATCATTCTCACCAATTTGTTCGCCATCTTCATTAAGTGTTTGCCCTTGCTTTATTGAAGCTGTTTTATCAGGAGCATATTCTTTAATAAATCTTTTATAATTATTATCAGCTATAAAACATATTTCCATACTTTCAGGTTCATCAGCAGTTTCTAATTTATGCTCTCTTGCAATATCTCTAACTTGTTCTTTTGTTAAATCCCCTAATGGTAGAATTGTTTTAGCTAAGGTTTCTTTTGGAATTCCCCATAGCACATAAGATTGATCTTTTTTTGTATCATCTCCTTGTTTAATATAATAAGTACCATCTTTTTCTTCTATTTTAGCATAATGTCCCGTTGCAATATATTCAGCTCCTAAAATTTCAGCCTGTTCAATAAAAGTATCCCATTTTATAAAAGAATTACATCTAACACATGGATTTGGGGTTCTGCCTTGCACATATTCATCCACAAAATTATCCACAACATTTTTTTTAAAACTTTCTGTAAAATCAATTGTGTAATGTGGTACCCCCATTCTTTCACACACCATTTTTGCTTTATTAATAGAACTTACAGCACAGCAATTATTTTCTTGAAGATTCTCAGCACCTCCAACATCACTATATTCCCATAATTTCATTGTAACACCTATTGCTTCATATCCCATTTCAATAATTCTTAATAGCGTAACAGAACTATCTACTCCTCCAGACATAGCAACTAAAACTTTTTTCTTCATTTTTTTTGTATCCTTACAATAATTGCAGATAGAGATTTGATTAATTTATCTATATCTTGCTTTGTAATCATTTTTCCAATTGAAATCCTCACAGAACATGCGGCTTCTTCTTTAGGCATACCTATTTCTAATAGTGCTAGTGGTGCATTTGCAGAGCCAGATGAACATGCTGAACCATAAGATATGGCAATACCCATTATATCTAAATTCATAAGTAGAGAATGTCCTTGTACATTAAAAAATGTAATATTAAAAATACCAGCCAGCCTATTTGAACCATTAACTCTATAATTTATATCAGCTTTATTTAATGTATCTATAAAATAGTTTTCAAGTTCTAATATATTTTTTTTATTCTCATCATAGGTATTATGCGCAATTTCAAGAGCTAAGGCCATCCCTGCAATAGAACTAATATTTTCTGTTCCAGCTCTAAGTCCACTTTCTTGTCCTCCACCAGAAATTAAAGGATTTACTTTTTTCCCACTTTTACAATAAAGAAGGCCAATTCCTTTTGGTCCATAAAATTTATGAGCTCCTATACTTAAAAAATCAATATGCGAATCATTTAAGTTAATATTTTTTTTGCCTACATATTGTACAGCATCAGTATGAAACAGAATATTATGTTCATTACAAAATTGAGCAATATCCTTAATAGGATTAATTGTTCCAAGCTCATTATTAACATACATTATAGAAACCATTTTAGTATTTTCTTTAAATGCTTTTTTAATATCTAAAGCATTAAGCATCCCATCTTGATTAGGCTTTATAAATGTAACCTCTATTCCTTTTTCTTGAAGCTCATCTGTTAAACCAAGTACAGAGGGGTGTTCATATGAGCTCGTTATAAAATGGTCTCCTTTTTCAAGAACTCCTTTTAATACAATATTATTTGATTCTGAACCACCTGATGTAAAAAATAGTTCTGATGATTTGCAATTTAATATTTTGGCAATTTTTTCTCTTGATCTCTCTACAATATTATGAGATTTTTGTCCAAATGAATGTATACTTGAAGGATTCCCAAAATTTTCAAGATTTATAGTATTCATTAAATTAGCAACATCCTTATCTAAAGGAGTAGTTGCTGCAATATCAAAGTATAATGGCGAATTAGACATTTATATTTCCTGTTAAATTCATATGAAAATTTAATATGGTTTTTAGCATTTTATAATAAATTGTTTATCAATATTTTATGGTAGATTTAAGTCCTTGCCATAATTTATTTCATGATTTGTTGTTATAATAGGAAAATTAGGAACTGTATATGAGTAAGGAAGTCCCTTTTTATATGCATAAAGATCAATATTTGTTAATTTTATTTTATCAAATAAGTTGAAATTAATTGATATTGTTGATGAATATTTTTGATTCATTGATTGTACATATGTATTTAAATGATTTTTAATAATATTAATATAATCTTCATTAAATTTTTCTATAGATATGTCTTTCCCTTGTAGATAAGTTAAAATATGTAAATTAGATAATGCGGCATCTCTGAACATCTCTAAATCTTTTATTAGATCTGGATGTTTATCGTAATTTTTAGCATATGCCATAATATTTAATTGTTCATCTCTTATTAAATCAGCAAATGCATATTTGAGTTGATCAGGATACTCATCTTTATTAATTATTTCTTTTCTAAATACTAAGGGGTGTTTTTGGATTAATGTATTTACTTCATTTATAGTATATGAATCTCCCGTAAAATCAAGTAAAGGTTTATTTGGATCTAGATTATATTGTTCATTATTCAAATCTAGATTAGCTACATCAATACTCTTAATTTGATTGGTCTTAGTTTTAAATTCTTTAAATGTATGTTCTGCTAGAGCAATAAAAGGTTTTTTATGAAAATTAATATGTAATCCAGACATTAATTCTTGTATATACTGATCATATAATCTGATAGATTGCATTTCATATATTTTTTCTCTAACTAATTGAATTTGATTTCTATAGTCTGATTGTGTTACTATAGGATTATCTTCCCAGCCTATGATATGTATAAATAATACTTTTTTATCTTTTGTGTAAACCGGACCAATGATGTCATTTTTTTTATTTATTGTTGAAAAAATAGCAGAGTGTATAGATGGATCATACTCTTCATTATAGCTTATAGTCCTTTCAGGTATTTTTTCTATTTTAATATAATTATGGCATATATCTTTAAAATCAATAGATTGCTTTATAAGATTTTCAACCATCATAGATACGCTATCATTATTCATACTTAAAAATTGAATATCATATTTTTTATTTACATTATAAAGGTGATTTTTGATTTCTGTTGAATCAATAATAATATTATCATAGATTTCTTCTGCTAGTAAGAGTTCTCTCATTTTTTGTTCTTTTAGACCTTCTAAAAATGGGGTAGAGTAATCTTTTAATAAATTTTGTTCAATATCTATTGCTAGTATTTTCTCAGCAATTAAAGAATTTAAAATAATCTTTTTATGAATAATATTATCCCCCTTACAATAAGGCGGTCGGATTGTATATTCAGCTCTTTTTATAAAATCATTTTTTGTAATAATTCGATTTCCTATTTGCACTAAAGTGGAATCTTGAGTGCTAGAAAATGAAAAAGATAATAAGAATAATAGAGAGCTTAATATCATAATTAAATTACTAGAAAGAAAACTTGAAAGTGTATAAATGAATATCACCTAGAATCCCTAATGTTTTATGGGTGTAGTCAATATCAAAAAAATTAAAATCAGATAAATAGAATCGTAAGCCTGCTCCATAGGTTAGACCGTATTCAGAATCTTTTAAAAATAAACCCTTATAACCAGCTCTAACAAAGAAAGAAGCCTTCCCAGGTATGATACGCTCAATTTGAGTTCCTACATTTACAGATTCATTATTATTATTTGGATGTAGAGCGTCTACTGCAAATAATACTCTGAATTTTTTAGTATAAATTGGTTGTACAGAAAAACCTAATCTAAAAATAAGTGGTAATTCCCATTCTGCCATTTTATATAAACCTTCTACATCATCAAAATTCCCAAATACTGGACTTGGATCAATAGGAACCATAATATCTATTCCATCGTATCTTAATCGTGTTCCATAGTTAGATATACTCATCCCAATTTTCATCCCTTGGCTTCTTTTATTAGTTGGGGAGAAAAATTTTGTAGTTACTAAAACTCCAAAATCAAGAGCCATGGCACTTGCATTCATATGCCAAATATTAGATGAGATATATTTAAAGGATGCTCCGAATGCGAACCAATCAACCATTCTTTTTCCATAGGATACGCTGGTTGCAAATTCATTAGCTGAATAATATTCCCCAGTACCTTCTGGATTATCAACGGTAGTAACAGCCTCATCTCCATATCCCATATAGTTCATTGTAAACGCGAGTGTACCATAATCTTTAAAGTTAAGGGCAACTCCAGAATAAACACTTGAGATATCTAAAATCCAAGGCTGATACATAAAAAATACTTGTCTATTATTAATATAGGCTAATCCAGCAGGGTTCCAATAAGATGACGAAACATCATTTGCTAAACTAACATATGCACCACCCATTGCAGTAGGAGCACTCCCAACATCAATTTCTAAAAAATTAGCTGCAGTAGTACCATTCCCATTTATTTCTGTTGATAATGATAAGGAAATAAAAATAATAATATTGATTAAATACTTTTTCATTTTAGAATAGCAAATTTTCCAAGTTTTGTTTTATTATTTGTTTTAGATTCAACATGATATAGATACATTCCTGCTGCTACTTCTAGACCTTCATTACTTAAAAGATCCCAATAGGCCATTCCATTATCAAAGTTGTTATTAACCTCTATTATATCTACTAATACTCCGCTTGTTGTAAATATTTTAATAGTACATTCATGAGGAAGATGTGTAAACATTATTTTTCTTTCCTGACTTTGATTTGGATTTGAAAAAGCTTCTTCCATTAAGTTTGTTCCTACGTATGGATTTGGTACAACTTTAATATCATTAATTTCAATATCATGTTTTGTAATACTAATAGAATCAGGAACTTGAGTATTAATAAATAAAGAGTCAGTACTTAAGAATGGGGAATTATAAGTAATACCATAAATATCACCTGGTTCTGGATATTCATTAAAAGAAATAGAAAAATGTGTACCGCTCCAAAATTTATAATCTAAACCAGTACTATTATCTAGATAGGTTGAACCTACTAATATTTTATCTTCTAGAGGTTCATATGCATTTGTATTATTCATATCTAAAATAAGTACATCAAGCAAGGTATTATTAATTGTATTTTCAATATAAAAATCAATATTTATTTGTTGAGATAGAACAGATCCATTATTTAATATTAAGTAATTTGGATTACTGTTAAGGCTGATATCTTGATCAGCTTCATCAAGTACATAATAATTCCAAGGTGGGGCATTGTATATAAAAATTTCTTCTGTTTGAATATTTTCATTTTTATTAGTAAAGACTATTTGACAATCCCACGGTTTGATTTTTGCCATTCTATTATTAATGCTAATAATAGGCTCAGAAACACCACTATAACTATTAGTGGGGAGCCAAGCTTTTGATTTAAAACTACCTATTTCAATATTTTGTATAGAAAATAAAAGCCCATCAATAACATCAGTTGTAATTATCTTATTAGGATCTAATGTCCAATATTGGTATTCAGGATTATTATTTTCCCTTAGAATAAAATGATTTTGGTAAAAGCTTGTAGGAGAATCTTCTCCTGTTTCATTATAAACTAATTTTAATTTATTCCATTCACATCCATCTTGTTCATCACAAATATCTTGTTCACTAAATTCTTCACAATAATTATCTCCAAAATCATCTATTTCGCAGAATTCGTTTATATACACTTTAAAAGAACCATTATTAGCATTTTGATTCCAAAGGTCAAATGTATTTATTGGATATTCACTTGTATAAGAAATCCAATTTCCTCCAGAATCAGTACACTCTATTTCATCGAAAATACCATAATTATCTGATTCACAGTATCCTAGTATTTGGTTTCCCAAGCAGTTGCTATTGCCAAATCTTGAAATATAATCTATATCATATTTAAGTGTATCATCATTGATGCTTTCTAATATAAAATTAAATTTATAACAATCATTTTGTTCTATTTGGTTATCAAATATTTCAAGATTTAAATTATCTTGACTCTTAAAAGCTATTGAATTTGTAAAATATGTATCGCCAGTGAGTAGTAAGGAATCGCTAAAGGCACTTTTAATCCATCCACCATTAAAAATTCCATTATTCCAATAACATTCATTATTTAGGTTGCAATCTTCATTATTATCGCTATTAAAGCATGGATATGTTATGCAGGTATCATTTATCCAGTCACAACCATATTGATTAAAACAATCTTTTTGATTATTTATTTGCTCACAATCAATGCCTGAACAATATTCATCTTTTTTAAAGATACTAAATCCAGATGTTGATAAATAATTGAATTCATCAGTATCATTTTCAAATGTTAAAATATAATCTTGATTATTTTCTATTAAGCTTTGAGAATAAACTTCAACATCAATTATCCCTGTTCCAGAAACATTATTTTCAAAATTTAAAGAAGGTTCAATAAATCCTGAAGATGGGGCAGTAGGAGTTACAACAGCAACATTCGGTCCTGTACCAATTACATATTCATTTTCATCAAGTTGTATGAGAGCCTTGTTTTCAGATGGAGGAATTCCATTTTCAAGTTGTCCATTAGGCTCTAATCCATAATCATATGCTACAACAGCATAGTAATAGGTCCTTCCATTATTAACATCTGTATCAATATATTTATGTTCTATGCCACTATCATCTCCTAGGTAATATGCCGCTCCAAATACTGTGGCATAATCTGCAAATCCTTGAATTGAATCTATTTTATCACATTGGAAAATTGGCTCATAAAACATTGGGTTTCCGTATCCATCAGTAATAATTTGTGCATCTTTAAAATATTTATCTGTTGATTTATAAATTTTATATCCTTCAAAATCATTTTGTAGACTATCAGGTAAAAATCTATCAATTGAACTCTCAGCAATATTATCCCATGTTAATATTACTTTCTCATCACCTGCTTCTGCTGTCAATGTTGGAGTATTTGGTGGAACTGCAAATCTATAATCTGTTTCATATATTAATTGTACAGTTTGTTTGAGAGCAAATAGTGCAGGGACACTAGGCTCTGTTCCGCCAGGAGAACCTTGTATATTATCCATTGAATGAATTTCAGCCATTGAAATTCTTTCTGTCCTTCCTTTATTTAAAGGGAAAGTTGATGATGAAAAAACTTCAATCATGTTAGATGGAGTTCCTTCAAATTGATCAAATGCATTATTAATATCATTGATGACCATTAAGGAATCCCACATTATTTGATCATTTTTAAACCATTTTGTTGTAGCATCTTCTTGGTGACCATCAACTGGAAATAATTTAAAAGCTGTTAATCCTAACATATCAGATTCTGAAATATCTGTTTCTCCAAAATTAGGTTCACACCCAACACCTTCTATACAATCAGGCTTACCATTACATTCTCCTTCATCTGGAGCAGTATAATTAATATCGTTTGGTCCAACACCATCTAAACCAACATCATCATTAATAATAGCACAGATTTGATTGTTTTCTAATACATCATCTCCACTACTTGTTTTAGCAGGAGTCCAATCTTGATCTTCATCTCCTTCATAATGTTCTTTTAAATCTTCAACTTTCAAATCATATGCTTCAAGAAATAATGTTTCATTTGATATGCCACATGTAGCACAAATATAATTTCCAGCATCATTATCTCTAGATTCATCAATTAATCCATCATTATCATTATCAATATTATCGTTTGATATACCTGGACTTTCTAAAAATGCAAATCCCATAATTCCAGGTGTTCCACCACCAAAACCTGTAGCATTATGATCCCATGAGTACGCTAAATCAAGTTGTACATCAAAATAACCAACCTCATCATCTCCAGAGCTTCCTCCTTCACCTCCTATTGCATTATCAACCCAATAACCAAAAGCCATTTCATTGATATCATAATCAGAAATATTTGTAATATTATATTCCCAAAAAAGAGCATCTCTAACTAAGGGATTATTCCATTGAAATGATCGAGCTTCAACACGTAGACCAAGACCTCCCCAAGGTAAACCAGGTTGAACAGAAGCATCATCTTGAATGAATTTATTTTCAATTGGATAATACTCAAAATTTTCTGTTGGATAACATTCATCTGAATTTTCATTAATTAAGCATTCTCCATCACAGTATAACTCACAATTATTTAAACCATAAAAAGAGCTTCCTAAACAATTATAGTATGCACATCCTTCTAAACATTGGGATTGTGTTTCATATAACTGCCTGATATTATTAGCTTCTGCAGCTCTACATTGCCATTTATTTTGTAGGTATTCTTGGTCTTGCGCATCATTTACGACAAAGTATGTTTCAAGGTCTGCATATTGAACCCCTCTTCCAAATCTACCATCCCATTCACCTGGCCATTTAGTCATAGATCCTGAAGATGGCCATGCAGTTGGCCATGTATTTGAATCATCACTCATAGCGGGATAATCTTGATAAGGATTCATATAGCCAAATGTTGGATAAAAGCCCCATTTTACAAGATCAAGTTCATCATGATCCATCTCTTCTCTATAGCTTGTTTGTAAAAAATAAATTTCATGGTGGGGATTATTTTCAATATCATTTTTATCATCTAATATTTGAGTGTCGAGTGTTTTTTCATTGTTATCATCATAAATATATGTTTTACCTCCAACTAATAATGCAACACCATCAAGCATCCTATATCCTGTACCATCATTTGGCCAAATTGATACATCATATAATCCATCTGGAGGCTCCCAATTAGATAGTTGAGTAGTATTTTTAAAATATAGAAGGATTCTATTTCCATCCATTCTTTCTTCTTTGATTGCAGAAGGGTCTCCAGCTTGGTCATCTGGACCATTATACTCTTGACTTATTAAGGATGAAAATATTAATAATATATTAATTAGTAATTTCATTTAATATCTCATTTCTATGCCTACTTTAATTGATCTTGGTGCACCAAATTGACTAGGATCTTGAAATGTATCTTCAATATTTGTATAGTTATTTTTAAATGAAGCGATATCACTGTCACTTAATATGGCGCTATATGCTCTACCTGTTTGACTATTGATTCCATACTCATTTAGAGTATCAAATAAATTATAAATTTCAAATGTTAATCTTAATTTAGGTTTTTTAATATCAGGTAATAAATTAAAATAACTTGATAAGTTCACGGTATAGTTTGCAGGTTTATATGCGTTATTTGGTAATAGATTAATATTAGCTAAAGCATTTTCTGAAATTGGTTCAAACGTAAATGCTGTTCCTGAATTAAAGTAAGCACTTAATGTAATCCCATAATTTTCTTTATTATATCCAAAGGTTACATTAAATGTATGTCTTTGATCCCAACTTAATGGAATAAGTCTTGTTATGGGGTCCTGATTAGATCCTTCTCTACTAAACGATGTTGTAGGGGAGTCCGCAATCCCTTTGGTATATTGAAAAGTATAATTTGCTACCATGCTTAGAGGCCCCTTTTGATAATCAAATGTAAATTCTAAACCTCTAGCATTTCCATAGTCTTTATTAGTATAGAGTCCATATTTTATAGTGTTATATGTTGTTATTGTTTTTGTTGTTAATAAATTATAAATATCTTTATTAAAAAGAACAATTTCATAGCTCATGTTATTATTGATTTCTTGCCAATATCCTAATTCATAATTAATTGTTTTTTCTGCTTCAAGATTTGGATTCCCAAGAATAGTTTGATAACTATTTGGAGAAATTAGCCAATTTGCATTCGAATACATTGCATAAAGTGGAGGCATTTGGAAAAAATGTCCATAACTAAATCTTAATAAAGCTCCATAAATTTGGTATGAGAGAGCAAATCTTGGACTTACTTGATATTTACTTTTTGTTTCAATTAATTCGGATTGATTTACATTAATTAGATCATTTCCAGGATTACGATAATCTGATGGGTAGTACGTATTTGGATTAAACATATCATACCTCATGCCAAAATTAATAACCATTTCATTGAATTCCATCTTATCTTGTATATATGCTGCATATTCATAACATGTTACATCATATTCTTCAGAATAAGAGCTACGAACTCCTTTAAAAATATAAGGTGTATAAATATTATCTGTAGCAGAACTGTCTCGTATTGTATAATTTCTAATTGATAAATCATGAGTTAGTTTATCTCCACCTAATTTCAAATTATGTATAGCATTAACTTGCCAATTAAAATCAAATTTTATATTCCAATCGGTACTTATTTTGGTATTATGAACTTTATCATGACCTCCTTGCAAAAAGCCTGATCCACTTCGTGAATATCCATCGGATATATATCTATTGTCATTTGGATTATTGTATACATATGCTCCATCATTTTTTTTATTGTGAGATAATTTTAAATCAATAAATGCAGATGTACTTAACATATAATTAATAAAGAATGATGAAAAATTATTTTTTGAATAATTTGTCGATCTTGAATCTGGAGAATATTTATAAAAATGATTGTACCAGTGACCTTCATACTCATTAGAGGAATTCATCAATGATATCCTTAAGTTTTGTTTTGGTCTAATTGTTATTTTCCCTAATAGAGATGATGAGATAGAATTATTCATTGGCATATTACCCATTTTTTCCGATCGTATTTGGGCAGGAATAAATCTAGTTGTAATAAAATTTTCAGATTCATATATTGAGATACTTTGTTGTGAACCAAGAAGCGTTTCCATCTGTGTATAATCAGAACATATATCTTGAGTAATCATATCTTGATTATTTGTTTTGATTATATATGAATCAGTTTGAAATATTGTTCCTTGCGCGTGACTACAATCATAATTATCTGTATTTGGAGTAACAAAATTTCCATTATTATCATAACAGCCTCCAAATATGATTTCACAATCTCCATATTGGCTGCATGTAGAATGTTCTAAAATATGTTCTCCTGTATCTGGATGATATATTTCTCCTCCTTGAGAATTAGAACAGTAAGGTTCAATAACATGTGAACCAGAATGTTCAGAATAGTAATTTTTTGGATTATCTGCTGTGAAATTACTATAATCATCAACATTAAAAAAATCATATCCATTTAAATGGCCTAAATTATCTTGATATCTATAGTTTAAAAAAAATGATATTTTATCCTTTATAATTGGACCGCTAATTTGAAGATTGTAATCTTGATTTAAATTCATCATAGGGTTATCTATGCCTGGGAAAATATGTTCATTTGAGCTTAAGTAATTTTCATATTGAGTAGATATTGAACGTTCTAATTTATTTCCGCCATCTTTTGTAACTTGATTAACAACACCACTCATTGCTCGTCCATATTCTGCATTAAAAGTCCCAGTAATTACTTCTAAATCTCTTAATACGGAGGGTTCTAGATAAACAGATTGTGAAACTCCACCATATGCATCATCTGTACGTATTCCATCAATTAGGTAAGTGACTTCCGTATTTCGTCCTCCTCTAAAATGTCCATCAACAATACCTGCTTGCATGCTAACGATAGATGCAACATCTTTGATTGGAAGAATTTCAATTTGTTTTTCAGAAATATTTTTAATTGTACCAGATTGATCCTTTTTAGTAGATATTTTTGATGCTGTTACGATTACTTCTTGTCCATCAATAACAGTTTGATCCATATCAACATCAATTCTTGTTGTTTTGTTTACGGATATTATAACTTCATTAACCGTGACAGTTTTAAAGCCAATCATGTTGAATTTTAAAGTATATGCTCCAGGATATAAATTGATTATATAATAAAAACCTTGATCGTCAGTAAAGGTTCCATTTGAAGTTCCCTCAATGGATACTGTAGCTCCTGTTAAAGGGCTTTGATTAGAATCATAAACAACACCAGATATTTTACCTGTTGTTTGAGCATGAAGGCTACAAACTATAAACAGTAAAACAATTTTTTTATACATATTGTTTTAGCCTAAGATTAGGCCAACAACGGCAACTATATCAACAACATTAATAATGGTATCTCCATTTAAATCAGCAGCACAAATTTGGTTTTCAGAATATTCTATTGTTCCTAGAATATATCCAACAAGAGATACTACATCAACAACATTGAGAATTCCATCTCCATTTGTATCACCATTAGCAGTACATTCTACATTTTCACATGTTTCTTCACAGCCTCCTGCGCAGAGAGATATGGTCATATCAGCATCTGAAACTGTAAATCCATAGTTAGCATATTCATCAGATGAATCCCAATCACATTCTATTGGAGCAGAGAATTGAGTTGAATTTCCCCAGATATCATTCCACCATTCATTAGCTGAAGTATCAACACATAAAATTGTATATTCATATTCACCATTAGTGATAAAGGTTGTCATTCCATTATCAGTATGAGCTCCCCAGCCTGACCAGTTATCAAACGTGCCTGTTACACTGACAAATCCACATTCATCTACACCATCAATATCAAAAGTAATAGCATATTCAATATTATTGTCAGAGCATATTCCATCTATATCTTCTATAGGTTCATCACAATTATCTGGACCGCAAGCTGTTGGATATAATTCAGCACCAAAACAAGTTAATACTTCTGCACATATTAAATCAGGATTACAATCTAAAGAACAAGTGTCTTCACAGCTTCCAGCACAATAAGAAATATCAATATCTGAATCTGTTATACTAAATCCATAATTTCCATATTCATCAGAATTATCCCAATCGCATTCTGATCCAATATCTGGTCCTAGTTGAGTTCCCCAACCTGAAAAATTATCAGCTACACCACTACAAAAAACAACAAATTCATAATCTCCAGAAGATACATCTTCTAAAGTTCCTGTAAAGATATTATCATTGTCATCATCACTTAATGTTAAGCACCATCCTGGCCAATCTCCACTTTCTGTTGCACACCAAGAACCATTAACACCACATTGATCATAGTCTGTATTTGGTAATTCTGTATAATTAAAGTCTATTGAAAAATTAACATCTGCAAGAACAAGCTCACATGAATTAAATGTATCTATTTCAGTAGTTATTGGTTCTAAAGTGCAATCTCCACTTTCATCTATTTCACAACTTGGTACTTGAAATTCTCTATTATTACAATCAGGTCCTGGAAAATCACATGTTGAATCAGGGTTATTCCCACATGAGCCTATACTACTATTTGCTTCAACAGATGTTCCATTAACAAATTTATATTCTATAGTATCATCGCTTAAAACACTAATTGTAGTTGTGTAGATTCCATCTCCATCATTATCTAGCATAATAGTTGGTAAAATTTCTGTAGTCCATGGGATGATTTGAAAATTTCCAATCATATAGACATTATCTAAGACATTTTCATTACTCATATCAACATTAAATGTTACATCTACTTCAGCTGGAGGCTGACAGGTTTCCCAACATGTTCCAAAGCAATATGGGCCAAGAAGCAAATCTTGTTCTTCTAATATAAAGCCATAATTACCATATGAATCTCCTTGCAGCCAATCACAATCACTTCCTACTGGTGCGTTACCTTGTAATCCATCCCAACCATTAGTAGTGAAAATATATTCATATTCTCCAATTGGTAATTCTAGAGTAAGCTCCCAGATATCATCGCCATTAAAATCGCTCATAGGATTACAATATCCGCACCATCCATTAAGTGTTCCTTGTATATAAACAATATCATCATTAGATAAATTTTGATCACTCATATCTACTTGAAAAGTAACATTAGAATATATAGTTTCAATACATTCCTCAGTACATCCTCCAAAGCAAACTACATCTAGGGTTATATCCATATCATTTTCAACAATAAGTTCTCTATCACCCCATTGCCCAACTTCACATTCCTGAGGGACTTCTTCCCAACCATTACCCGTATTCCAATCGTCCCACCATCCATTTCTAAATTTATAAGTATAAGATCCTGGTTCTAAATCTAATGTGTAAGACCAAATATTATCTTCATTATCATCAGTCATGATAAATCCAGCATCTGGATATAAATGTCCCATCCATAATGTAGGTCCTTCATTTCCAACATCTTGCTCTTCCATATTAACATTAAACGTTATGTTTGCTGTAAATGTAAAAGTTGTAAAAATTAATATAAATAATATTTTCATTGTTTTTTCTCCTATCAAAATCAACTAAATATATACCAAATAATTAATACGAATATAATTAGTAGAAATGTTAATGATTTATCAATTTTTAAGTCTTCAGCATCCTTAGTATCTGATGATGTATAAATTACGTTTTTAATTTTTTCATAATCAGGTTCTGGTGTCATATAACTTATAATTAACATAATTCCAGAACAGATTAAAAATAAATATAGTGCAAAATGTAAAAAATGTGGCTGTGTAAGTAAGTTGGCCCAACCCATTATTTCGCTAATTAATCTCCCTAGTCCAAGTAAAGCCCCTGTATAAAAAGCCATCATAACACCTTGCGAGTTAATTCTTTTAATAAACAATCCTAATAGAAAGGCTGCAGCAATAGGCGGAGAAATATAAGCTTGAATACCTTGTATATATTGGAAAAGTCCCCCTCCAGATAAAGATTTTTGAAAAGGAATCCATAGCATTCCAGTTATTACCAGTACTCCTGTTGCAATTTGTCCAACTCGAACTAGCTTTTTTTCTGATTCTTCTGGATTGTATTTTCTATATATATCCCATGTTATTAGAGTAGAACAAGAATTAAAAACAGATGACAATGAACTCATTAGTGCTGATAAAATACCTGCAGCAACTAATCCTCTTAATCCAACAGGAAGAAGAAATTGAACCATTGCAGGAAGAGTTCCTGAACTGATGGCATTTCCTTCTGCATCTAATGCTAATTTAAATGCTGAATTTGGATCATTATGCAATGTATAGGCAATCATTCCAGGTAATACAAAAATAAACATTGGTGTTAATTTTAAAAATCCTGCAAAAATAGTTGCTTTTCTACCTGTACTTTCATCTTTAGCTGCTAAAACTCTCTGAACTATAAATTGATCTGTACACCAATACCAAATACCTAAAATAGGTGCTCCAAATAAGATTGCTGTCCAAGGATAGTTTGCATCAGATGCAGACCTCCATAGACTCATAAACCCTTCTCCAGAATTAGCTACGACGTTATTCCATCCTCCTGCAGCATCAAGTCCAAATATAGTAACTAAAATAGATCCACCTAAAAGTAAAAACATTTGAATTGTATCTGTATAGATTACGGCTTTTAATCCTCCTAAAATTGTATAAAAACCTGTGACAACTACCACAATAATTGCTCCAGTCCAAAAATCAATTCCTAATAATGTTTCAAATACAATAGCTCCTGCAAAAATAGTTACAGATATTTTAGTAATAACATATGCGAAGATAGACACTAGAGATAGATACATACGTGCAGATGGGGAAAATCTAATTTCTAAAAATTCAGGCATAGTTGTCACACCGCTTTTTTTATAGAATGGTACAAATACCCAGCCTAATGTTAATAACATAAAAGCAGCAAGTATCTCAAATTGTGATTCTATTAGACCTTTTTTAAAACCACTTTCTGCCAAGCCTACTAAGTGTTCTGAACCAATATTTGAAGCAAATAAAGATGCTCCAATAACAAACCAACCTAAATTTCTGTTTGCTAAAAAATATTCTGATGTATCTTCTTTGCTTCTAGACGAGTATATACCTACACCAAGTATAATGGTAAAATATAAGCCTAAAACTAAAAAATCTAAAAATTCCATAGAGTTACTCCTAATATTATTTTAAATTAGAGGATTATTGTGCGCTTAATATAATAATATTTCCAATAAAATTTTAATTATTAATAGAGGTATATCAAATCTATGAAAATATCAAAATACATATATATATTTATATTTGTTTCTTTTTTATTCCCTAAAAAATCTATAGATAAAAAGGTTGCTAATTTGCTTGATAAAATGACTATGGATGAAAAAATTGGGCAAATGACACAAGTAGATAGACGATTTTTAAATCCACAAGACATTATTGATTTTGGAATAGGTTCTATTTTAAGTGGTGGTGGCTCTGTTCCTGAAGACAATTCGATTGAAGGCTGGGCTAATATGTATGATTCATATCAAGAATTAGCGCAACAAACACGATTAAAGATTCCTTTAATTTATGGGATAGATGCAGTGCATGGACATAATAATGTTAAAGGTGCAACTATTTTTCCTCACAATATAGGTCTTGGCTGTACTTTTGATAAAAAATTAGTTTACAAAGTTGCTGATATAACAGCTAGAGAAGTTGCAGCAACAGGTATTGATTGGAATTTTGCTCCTTGCCTTGCAATCCCTCAAGATGAAAGATGGGGAAGATATTATGAAGGATATTCTGAGGATCCAGACTTAGTAGCTGATTTGGGAACAGCAACAATTAAAGGCTATCAAAATAAATTAGGAAAAAAACATTCTATTGCAGCATGTGCAAAACATTTCATAGGAGATGGCTCTACTCTTTGGGGTACAGGAGATAATGATTATAAAATTGATCGTGGAAATGCTGTTATTAGCGATGAAGAGTTATATAATAAACATTTAATTCCATATCAAAAAGCAATTGATAATGGAGTATTAACAGTTATGGCTTCATTTAATAGTTATAATGGGCTCAAGTGTCATGCTAGTGGATATTTATTTAATGATTTACTTAAAGAAGAATTAGGTTTTGAAGGCTTTGTAATATCTGATTGGAGAGGAATTGATGAAATACCTGGAGATTATAAGTCTGATATTATAACATCTATTAATGCGGGTATTGATATGGTTATGGTTCCTGGAGATGTTATTTGGGGCGGTCAAGATTATCATGATTTTTTAAGATTATTTAAGGAAAGTGTTTTAGAAGGTTCAATATCTGAAGAAAGAATTAATGATGCTGTGAGTAGAATTTTAAAAGTTAAATATATGATGGGTTTATTTGATAATCATTATGCAGATAGAAGTTATATTGATGATTTTGGTTCTAGCAAACATAGAGATGTTGCAAGAGAAGCAGTTAGAAAGTCTATTGTATTATTAAAAAATGAAGGGATACTCCCTTTATCAAAGGATGTGAAGCATATTCATGTTGCAGGTTTAGGGGCTAATGATATTGGAATGCAATGTGGTGGATGGACTATGGAATGGCAAGGTAAATTAGGTGATATTACAAAAGGAACCACAATATTAGAAGGAATTCAATCTGCTGTATTAAATAATTCTAAAGTAACTTATGATATTAATGGTGAAAATGGACAAAATGCAGATGTAGGTATAATAGTTATAGGTGAAAAGCCATATGCTGAAGGTGTAGGAGATAGAGAAAATTTAAATCTATCAGAAGAAGATATAGCAACTTTAAAAAATATGCAAAAGTATAATTATCCATTAATTGTTATTATGCTTTCAGGAAGACCATTGATGATAAGTGATCAAATAAATAATTGGGATGCTTTTCTTGCAGCATGGTTGCCTGGTACTGAAGGTGATGGAGTATCAGATGTCTTATTTGGAGACTATAACCCAACGGGAAAATTATCATTTTCATGGCCAAATTCGATATCTCAGATACCACATGATTATCAAGATAAAAAGAATCCTGCCTTATTTGATTACAAGTATGGTTTGAATTATTAAATGTACCTTTTTGCTTTATATTGCTTATTGGTTTTTTTTATTGGATGTGAAACATCGGTTGATGATTATAATCCTTTAAATTTTTCTTGTTTAGAATCTCCAGGCTTAGTTTTAGATCTAACAGGCACATGCTGTTTACCTGAAGAGCGTGATTGTACAAATATTTGTTTTGGAACCAAACAGGCTGATAATTGTAATGTCTGTGGTGGTAATAATTCTTCTTGTGATATTGCTGGCTGTAATGATCCCCTAGCTCAAAATTATGATGATGGATCTACCAGTAATCACAATTGCATATATGATCAAATTGATGATGGTTGGAAATGGGTATGGGGAGATGAATTTAATACTGATATTCTAGATGCGACAAAATGGGAGCATCAATTTGGGACTGGAACTGATTATGGTTTGTATTTGTGGGGGAATAATGAAGATCAGTATTATACAGATACCCCTAACAATATTCATTTTGATTCTTGTGGCTCTGATAAATACTGTTTGATTATTGCTGCTCAGCGTGAAACTTATTTTGAATCAGAATATACATCTGCTAGAATTAGATCTGTTGGTTCTGGAATTAGGACTTATGGTAGAGTTGATATTAGAGCAAAATTACCTTTAAGTGATGGAACTTGGCCTGCTTTTTGGATGTTGCCTGAAAAATCAGTTTATGGTGGTTGGCCTGCAAGTGGAGAAATAGATATTATGGAGCATATTGGATGTGATGCTGGAACTATACACGGCTCTATTCATTGCAATAATTATAATCATCAAAACGAGAATGGAATTCAAAAAACTGGTTCAAAAGACAATATAAATATTCAAGATTTTAATGTTTATCGTATAGATTGGGATGCTCAATCTATAAAATGGTATATTAATGATATTCTTTATTATCAATATGATAATGATACTACAGGTATTGATAGCTGGCCCTTTAATCAAGATTTTTATCTTATTATAAATTTGGCAATAGGTGGTGTTTGGGGTACTCTGGATGGAACGTGCCCGATTGATTATGGTTCTTTCCCTCAATCAATTCAAATTGATTATGTAAGGTTTTTTGAAAAGATAGATTAGTTTACAATAAGGTTTACTATACTAACAACATCTACAATATCTAGATTTCCATCGGAGTTTAAATCGGAGCAATTATTGATTTCGAGATTATTAATACCATTAAGTATATAATCTACAAGCTGTACAATATCTACAACATCTACTGATCCATCTTGTGATATATCACCATAAACACATGAACTTTTTTGGTAAACTCTAACATAATCAATTTCTAATCGTTGAGGAAATAAATCATTGTCTGTATTACATTGCATAAAGTGACTACCTACAGCTAGATTTAATATAATATAGAATTCTTGGTCATATGGCCATTGTTGCCATCCACCACTTGTTTTAAAGTAAGTTCCTAAATATTCTTCATCTACATAAAAATTTAATTCATTTTCATTCCACTCAGCTTCATATATATGAAATTCTTGTGTTGCGTTTGTATAAGTGCTGTAGCTAGTAGGAGGAATGCCTCCATTCCAGTTGTATGTGTTATTATGAACTGTAGCATGAACATGGTCATTATCGCAACCATAATGTTCCATAATATCTATTTCTCCGCTATTTGGCCATCCTCCATATACGGAATTAGTTGGCATCATCCAAAATGCTGGCCATGTTCCTCCTGCATTTGGAACTTTTATTCGAGCAGAAATTTTTCCATAAGTCCAATCACCTTTATCCTTTGTTGTCATTCTTGCAGAAGTATAGTTCGATCCAGAATAATTTTCAAATAGAGCTTGAATGACTAGTTTTCCATCCTCAATAAAAGCATTTTCACTTCTAGCTGTATAGTATTGGTGTTCACCATTTCCCCAGCCCCAGCTCCCTGTACCTATTTGGAAATTCCATTTTGACTGGTTAATTATATCCCCATTAAATTCATCACTCCAAACCAAGGTATATTCTCCATCATTTTGATTATTACTATCATCATTATTTTCACATATATTATTACAGGTACCTGCGCAATATGACTGTTCTATATTGTTGGAAGATATTGTGAAGCCATAGTTTGCCCATTCATCATCAGGATTAAAATCACAATTAGAGCCTAAAGGAGCATTGATTATTTGTCCCCATCCAGACCATCCATCTGCAGATCCTGTAGTTGCAATCACATATTGATATGTTCCATCTTCAATATTTAGATCACCAGTGAAAATTTGATCATTATCTTGATCAGTTAACGTAACCCCCCATCCAGCCCAATCATTCCAGCTCCCATTTATTACAATATTATCATATTGATCATTAGGAAAATTTTGATTAGACATATCTATATTAAATGTTACTGTAGCTGATATAGCTAATGAAATCATTAAAATATATATAGTAAGAGTATTTTTAATCATTTAACTCATTAAGATAGTTCAATAGTATTAATTTAACATTGCATATTTTATAAAAAATAATGCAATATATATTAATATGAAAAGAGTATTAAAAATATTACTATGTGTAACAATGCTAGGTATATCATACCCCTATTGTGTTACATTTAATTTAGATTTAAATGATTTTACTGATAGTCCAGATGGTAATTGGGTTGTTAGGGCAAATGGCAATTGGAATAATTGGGGTGTTGGAATTACTTTATTTGATGATGATGATGATGGTTTGTATACTGTTACTAATTGTAGTTT
>CETH01125289.1_pt1 | contig 25273 bp, 24 predicted proteins | sample 361461 | NCBI WGS metagenome assembly CETH01 (sample SAMEA2622695, study PRJEB7988) | marine metagenome | isolation source: saline water (ENVO:00002010), including
AATTGTTTCTGCAGCTCAGGAAGAAAGATTTTCTAGAAAAAAACATGATCCAAGATACCCTTATAATGCAGTTGAATTTGTTTTAAATCACTCAAAATTAAAATTAAATGAAATAGACTATATAGTTTTCTTTGAAAAACCATTTTTAAAATTTGAAAGATTACTTGAAACATATTTAGCTTTTGCACCCAAAGGATTTGCATCTTTTTCTATGTCAATGCCTATCTGGTTAAGAGAAAAACTTTTTCAAAAAAAATTTTTATTTGATAAACTTAAACAACATGACAAAAATTTTAATGATATAAACAAGATTCACTTTTCAGAACATCATTATAGTCATGCCGCAAGTGCATTTTATCCTTCTCCTTTTAATGAAGCTGTTGTTTTAACTTTAGATGGTGTTGGTGAATGGGCAACTACTACTGTTGCAATTGGAAAAAACAATAAGCTAGAAATGATAAAGGAAATTCACTTCCCCCATTCAATTGGATTACTTTATTCTGCGTTTACATATTATACAGGATTTAAGGTTAATAGCGGTGAGTATAAAGTTATGGGTTTAGCTCCATACGGAGAACCCAAGTATAAAGATATTATTTTAAGAGAACTTATCGACTTAAAAGATGATGGCTCATTTAGACTTAACATGAAGTATTTCAATTATGCAACCGGTCTTACTATGACAAATGAAAAATTTTCAAAGTTATTTGGAAAAAATGTTAGGGATCCAGAAAAAGAGCTATTGACTCAATTTCACATGGATATTGCATCGTCAATTCAGGCCGTGACCGAAGAAATTGTTTTAAAGTTAACAACATCGATTTCGAAAGAAACAAATATAAAAAATTTGTGTATGGCTGGAGGTGTTGCTTTGAATTGTGTAGCAAATGGAAAAATTTTAAAAAAAAATATTTTTAAAAATATCTGGTTTCAGCCCGCAGCAGGAGATGCAGGTGGATCTTTAGGAGCAGCTTTAGCATTTTGGTATAATGAACTTGGAAATAAAAGAAAAGCAGTTACAAACGGAGATGAAATGAAAGGTTCTTATCTTGGCCCATCTTTTTCTGACAGTGAAATTGAAAATACTTTAAAAAATTTAGGTGCACAGTATGAAAAGAAAGATGATGATAATTTAATTGATACTATTGCGAACGAGATAAAAGACAAAAAAACTGTGGGATGGTTTCAAGGACGTATGGAATTTGGACCTAGAGCTTTGGGTGCCAGATCAATTATAGCAGATCCAAGATCTGAAAAAATGCAAAAACAACTTAATTTAAAAGTTAAATTTAGAGAAAGTTTTAGACCCTTTGCTCCTTCAGTGCTTAGAGAGGATGTAAATCAATGGTTTGATTTAGAAATAGATAGTCCTTATATGCTTTTGGTTGCAGATGTAAAAAAAAATATACAAATACCTATGAGTGATAGAGACAAAGGTCTTTTTGGTATAGAAAAACTAAACGTAAAAAGATCATCTATACCGGCAGTAACTCATGTTGATTATTCTGCAAGAATTCAAACTGTTCATAAAGAAACTAATTTGAAATACTACAAACTTATTAATAAATTTAAAGAAATTACAGGATGCTCTTTATTAGTTAATACATCTTTTAATGTAAGAGGAGAACCAATAGTCTGCACAATTGAAGATGCATTTAAATGTTTTATGGGAACAGATTTAGATATTTTAGCGTGCGGAAATTTTATCTTATACAAAAATTCTCAAAATAAAAACTTGATAGAGGACTATAAAAATAGGTTTGAGAAAGATTAGATCATTTTGTCTGATTTGAATTTTGAAGATATAATCCTAATTCTTGTAAAATTGGTTTAATTAGTAACTGTCCATGATACTCAGAATTTAAATGAATATTGTCATATAACCAGATTTTTTCATTTTCAAAATTTATATTATTTAACAATTTTTTACTTAAATTTATATGTGAAATTTTATTAACATTTTTATCTTTAACCAACGAATCAACTATATCTGAGACATTTATTTTATAAATTTTTTTGTTATTTAATTTGGAATTAAAATGTTTTTTATGTGGAAATGTTACAAGAAATAGTTTTTCAACATGTTTTTTTTCAGTAATTTTATTTATGTATTCATTCAAAACATTTGAAAAATAATTTAAATTATCTTGATTGCTATTTACTAAATAACTTTCGATTTCGCCATAATAGCATTTGGTTATTTTGGATTTATCAATTTCTGATTTTGAAATATATTTTCTATAAATTCTTTTTGCAGATTTAATTACTCCGTATTTAAACTTAAAATTTATTAAATTAAAAGTTTTAATAAATTTTGAATTTTCTTCTAATGATATTTTTGATAATTCATATATTTCCGAGTAATTAAATAAACCTCTATACATTAGATGGCTTTCTGGTTTTACCGCAACTAATTTACCATCTTTGTAAACTTTATTATTTTTGTATCTGCATAATTCATCCCCTAAGTCTGTTTGATCGATATAAGCTATAACCACGTTTGGAAAAATATTAAAATCCTCTTGGAGAACATCAAGTTGTAAATTCATTAAAGAGGGAGAATAAGATGCTGTTCCAGCATTTATAAAGTTGATTTTTTTTTTAGATTTAAACTCATTGATTAAATCTAAAGATTTAAAATTTTTATCGGCCGTATGTGTCATTTGTTCCATCCATGAATCACCCTGAAAAAGAACTACAAAATCATTATTTTCGATTTCAGTTATTGTAGAAAATAATAGATCACGAGTATTATATTTTTTAAAAAGTAATTTTAATTTATTTTCAGCCCTTATGTGATGTAACTTAGATGAATATTTTTTGTGAAAATTTAAATTGTTTATAGATTTAAAATTATATTGAAATTCTTTATGTAAATTTTTGTAAGTATAAAAAAAAAATAACAAATAAATTAAGATTACAGAAAATAGGGTTGAAAAAAAAACTAGGTAAAATTTTTTCATTAATTATCTTTAATATTTAAAACTGTTGCTGGATCCAATCTTGTTCCAAACCAATTCAGTCTAACATCTAGATGGGCTCCAGTTGATCTTCCTGTAGAGCCTACTGTTCCAATTATATCTCCTTGTTTTACTTTTTGTCCCTTCTTTACATAAATTTTTTTCATATGCATATATAAAGTTGAAACTCCGTGACCATGATCAAATATTAATGTTCCACCCGTATAAAATAAATCGGTTTCCACCATAGTTGCAGTTCCATCTAACATGGCTTTAATTTTTGTTCCTTCTTTTGCAGCAAAGTCTAATCCATAATGAGGCCATCTGGGTTTTCCGTTTAGTATTCTCTGACTTCCATATACTCCTGTTACTATTGCATTATCTAAAGGTTTTATAAATTTATTTTTAAAAAAATTTAAATTACTATTTATTGATCTTGCATCAGATATTATTTTATTTTCTCTTTTAATTCTTTCATATACCTCTTTTGGAGGAGTAACTTTCTTTTCAGGAAGACCATCAATTCTTTGAATCTGATACTTTCTTTTTTGAATTTTTTTTACTATTTTTTTCTTTTCACCATTTTGTTCAAGGGTAATTACCAAATCATATTTTCTATCTCTACCTATGCCAAATGCAAAATATCCTTCCGGTGTAACTCTAACACTCTTTTTGTCTATCCAGACCTTTGATTCTTTATTAGTTTTTCCAATTATAAAATGACCTTGAACAAATTTACCTGTAAAATCTAAAGCATATACTTTTGTAAATATATGAAGAAAGATGTAAAAGACTATTATTTTTAAGCTTAATTTTAACATTTAATTTGAATACTCTTAAGTTCGTACTATAGTCCTGAATATTGAAAAAACAAAAAGAATTCAAATGGCAAAAGTAGCTTTAATTACTGGAATAACAGGTCAAGACGGTTCTTATCTAGCAGAATTTTTGTTAAAAAAAAAATATAAAGTACACGGTATTGTTAGACGTGTAGCATTAGAAGATAGATCTCATAGACTTTGGAGAATACAAAATATCCTTAATAAAATCAAAATTCACGCAGCATCGCTTGAAAGTTATGCGAGTATAGTCAAAATTATTCAAAAAATTAAACCAACAGAAATTTATCACTTAGGGGCACAGAGTTATGTGGATTACTCATTCAGGGATGAATTTTCGACACTTAATATCAATATTAATGGAACACATTACTTATTATCAGCCATAAAAGACTTTTCACCAAAAACTAAATTCTATTTTGCAGGTTCCTCAGAAATGTTTGGCAAAGTTAGAGAGATTCCACAGAATGAAAAAACTCCTTTTTATCCAAGATCTGCTTATGGAATTTCTAAAGTCACGGGCTTTGACTTAGCAAGAAACTACAGAGAGGCTTATGATTTGTATTGTTGTACCGGTATACTTTTTAATCACGAGTCTCCTAGAAGAGGATTTGAATTTGTAACAAGAAAAATTTCACATGGAGTAGCTAAAATTAAATTTGGTATGCAAAAAAAACTAATTTTGGGAAATTTAGATGCAAAAAGAGACTGGGGACATGCAGCTGATTATGTAGAAGCTATGTGGAAAATGTTACAAAAAAGGCAACCTGATGATTTTGTAATTGCAACCGGTACGCAGCATAGTGTTAAAGATTTTGCTAAACTGGCATTTTCTCTAGTCGGTTTAGACTATAAAAAATACGTCGTTGTTGATAAAAGCCTCTTTAGACCTGCAGAAGTAAATACTTTATTAGGCAACTATTCTAAAGCTAAACGAATTTTGAAGTGGCAACCAAAAACTTCTTTCAAAAAACTAGTTAAAGATATGGTTGAATCAGATATAAAATTTGTAAAAAAGTCTGGTTATTAGAAAAAAAATTTGTAATAATCGTTATTTAAACTAAAGGAGAAAAAATGGCTAAATTTTATACAATGGGTTGTTATACAGCTAAAGGACTAGCTGGTTTTGTAAATAATCCCTCAACAAATAGAAAAGCAGCTACACAGGCTCTCGTGGAAGCTGGAGGCGCAAAGATGATAGACTATTCTCTTTTGAGAGGAGCATTTGATTTTATTGCTGTTATAGATGGAACTTTTGAACAAATGGCTGCTGCAAAGATGGTTGCAGTTTCAAGTGGAACAGTTGAAAATTTTACAATACTTGAGTCGGCTGATTTAAATAAAATCGCTGATACTGCAAAAAAAATGTCTTCAAATTATAAAGCGCCAGGCAAATAAATATTTATGGCAACAGAAAATAGCACTGGAATACCAAATTCTTTGCATGAGCATTGGATGCCATTTACATCCAATAAAAGTTTTAAGAAAGATCCAAGACTTATTACTGAGGCAAAAGGAGTATATTTAAAAGATCATAAAGGCGGAACACAAATAGATGCAAGTTCAGGATTATTCTGCAATCCTCTAGGCCACGGCAGGAAAGAGATTATTGAAGCAATCACAAAACAACTACAAACTTTGGATTATGTGCAGCCCTTCCAACAAGGTTTTGGTGGCTCTTTCGAATTAGCAACAAGAATTGCGAAACACACACCAGGAAATTTAAATCAAATATTCTATACAATATGTGGTTCTACGGCTGTAGAAACAGCTCTAAAAATTTGTATTGCATATCATAAAGCTCGTGGACATGGTCAAAGATTTAGATTTATTGGTAGAGAAAGAGCATATCACGGAATGAATATTGGAGCGACATCTGTCGGTGGAATGATAAATAATGTAAAAACTTTTGCTAGTATTTTGATGCCTGGCGTTGTTCATATGAGACATACGCATTTACCAGAACACAAGTTTGTTAAAGGACAACCAGAAACTGGAGCAGAATTAGCAGATGATTTAGAGAGAATTGCAATGAATTTTGGATCAGAAAATATTGCAGCCTGCATAGTAGAACCCATTTCAGGATCAACAGGAACTTTAGTTCCTCCAAAAGGTTATCTTAATAGACTTAGAGAAATTTGCGATAAACACGACATACTTTTAATTTTTGATGAAGTTATAACTGGATGGGGTAGAACAGGATCATCATTTGCAGCAAAAGAGTATGGAGTAACTCCTGATTTAATGACAATGGCCAAAGCAACCACCAACGGAATAGTTCCTATGGGTGTTGTCGCCGTTAAAGAAGAAATTTATGATACAATAGTTAACGCCTCACCAGATGGAGTTATAGAATTATTTCATGGTTATACTTATTCTGGTATACCTGTTGCTGTATCAGCCGCACTTGCAGTACAAGATATTTTTGAAAAGGAAGATATTTTTAATAGAGCAAAAAATCTTTCATCTTACTTTTTAGATGGTTTGTTTTCTTTAAAAGATATTGATTGTATAGAAAATATTCGTGGGTACGGATTAATGGGAGGTATTGACATTAAAAAATCTGAAAGACCTGGTAAAGCTGGTTTTCAGGTTTATAAAAAATGTTATGAGACAGGAGTAAATTTTAAAGCAACCGGAGATTGTTTAATTATTGCTCCACCATTCATTTGTGAGAAAAAACACATTGACGAAATAATTGAGAAATTAAGAAAAGGAATTCAAGCCTACTCCAAATCGCGATAGTTCAAATATTTTAAATTTAGCCCAGATTGAACACAACGGATTACCCAGAATACCCAATTTAAGAAGTCTAACACTTTATTTTTTATTACTAAAATGGTGTAATGATTCCATGAGATCGGAGAGAGTAGAGAATAAATTTGACAGTCACACTTCTATTGAAAATCATTCAAGAGTAGATGTTAATAATCTTATTCAAAAAGTTAAGGAAGAAGAAAAAAAAACTAGAAGAACTAATGTATATGTTTCAGCAGCAGCAGTTTCAGCATTAGCTGTTTTTGGAATAATATTAACTTTGTAAGTTTTTACCTTACCAAGCCTCGCATCAAAACAGAGGAAAATTCGCTAAGAATTGAAATTTTGTGCTTCATCCATTCAGGCTGCAACATTGGATTGAAGGTTGTTTGATTTAACGAAAGAGAATATCTTTTGGTCTTTTCATCCTTTTCTAGGATTTTCATTTTTACAAATTTATCTAATTTTCTTATACAAGTTGCCCTTGGTATACCTGTGATATCGGATACAGATGTCGCACTTATATTTGCCTCGTTAACAGGAATGTTTTTAAGATTTTTACCATGACTGAATACATTGTTAATATCAGGTACTTTTCTTTTTAAATAATTTAAGGTTTGTATGATTACCTGCAAACCTATTAATAACATTTCAAGATCTTTGAGTTTTTCTTGCCAGAATTTTATATATTCTAGTTGTACATTCAAATAATGATACCAGTAAAAACAATAATTGTTCTTAATTTCTTTTTCTATTTTAGAAATAGGCAAATTTAAATATAGCAATTTTGATTGTTCAAAAATAAACTTTGATAAAGAATTTATTTCTTCTTCTATAATCTTAATATATGTTTCTTTTAATTCTGAGTCTGGTTCCCAAAAAAGCCTATTCTTTTCACCCTTTTTCAGATGTTTCTTTTTAATTAATGATATAATTTTTCTTCTAGCAGTTTCTTTTGGCAAACCAGTTGATTGAGATACTATAATAATTTTCTTTTTAGGTTGAAAAATATCTTTATGATTTTTCCAAAATTTATCAAGAGAAAGATCAAAGTCTAAATCAATTTCTCTTTTTCTTAAAATTTGTAAATGACAATCTCTAGCAAAAAAAATTACTATATTTCCTCCTTCAAGATCTCCATAACGTTTGTATACACCTGATAAAAAAGCACTTTCCATCTCATAAAAGGTTGGCATTAATTTTATAAAATTATCTGTAAGATTTTTTTGTATAAACTTTATTTCAATTTTTTTTATCCGGTCCATATAGTTTGCAATTTAAACGTTCATTTTGGGTTAATAAAAACAATTTTGTAATTCAAAGTCAACCTAGAAAATTGATTTATGTAAATAAAAGATTTAGAATTAGTAGATTTTAAAAATAATATTTTCTTTATGGATGAACTAAAACCAATAATATTGTTAATATTCAGCGGATTAATACTGAGATATTCTTTATCTTTAACCGGGCAAGCTTGGGCAAGATCACATGCTCAAACTGTTGCTTTCATGATACTTCCCATAATTACCTATGTAATTACAAAAACAATTGCGGGAAATATTGCTTTATCTTTAGGAATGATTGGGGCTTTATCAATAGTAAGATTTAGACATCCTGTAAAAAGTGCACTTGAGTTAATAATGTACTTTGATTTAATAACCATCGGTATAGCCACAAGCGTTCGTACTAAGTGGGCTATACAGCTAGTAATATGTTCAGTTATAATAATCTTTTTAGTAAAATTTCTACAAATTTTTCTAAATAAATACGGTAAATCATTTTATAATATTTCTTTTAACGAGGGAAATACCTCTAACACTTTAGAAATTATTTCCAAAGAAAGAATCGAATATGTTGAAAAAAGTGATTTTTTAATTAATTCTATGATTGATAATCCAGGAAATGAATTTACTTACAGAATGGCTTTTAATAATAAAAAAGAACTGCAAGATTTTAAAAAGAAATTGGATAATCAAAAAAATGTAGAGAAAATTAATGTGATCTACAACTAAGATTATGAGGAAAATTTTATTTTTCTTAATAATTTTTTTATTTTCAACAGGAAAATTATTAGCAAATATCAATAAATCGGCAGATCCTATTTTAGGATGCGATAATAAGGTCAGCGAAGAATATCTAAAAACAGCAAATCAATTAAGAATTAACAAAATCGAAATTGATACACATAACTATAGAAGCTGGATAGTTAATAGCATCAGAATTCTTACAAGTAGGTCAAGGTATGTTTCAGAAAGATATAAACGAAGATTTGATGCAACAATAACTGTAAACTATGAAAATGGTACAAGATGTGTTTTTCATGGAAGAATTAGACATCATGGAGATGAGAAAGATCATATTAGCTTGTCTGGTAATACGGTTATTCAAAGTTTAGATGTCCATCTTAACAATGGAAACATAAGAGGGGTAACCAGATTTAAACTCCTTCGACCAAAAACCAGAGGGAATTTGGAAGATGAAATTTTTTTAACAGAAATATTGAGAAATTTGAACTATCTTTCTCCAAGAACTATCAAAGTTAATTCAAGAATTAACGAGGCCAACTCCTTTATGATTTTTCAAGAAAAAGCAGCAAAAGAATTGTTAGAATTTAATAATAGGAGAGAAGGCCCAATACTAGAAGGAGATGAAAGGTTTTTTTTTAAAACTGTTGAAGCATTGCCTGATAATCAGAAAAGTGGTTGGGATATAGGAGTTGTTCCTTTAATGAACAAGAGTATTAAACACATGTTAGCTAAGCAAGTAAACCCAAACATCATTAATAAGGGCGAGGGGATTAAAAATATGTCTTTTAATTCCTCAACAAATTTAAATTTAATTTATTTGTACTATTCAAATAAATTTCAAGATGAAAAAAATAATTTTCATTATTTCGATTACGATTTAGATAATACTTTGTTGGGATTTTTTGATCCTATAAAAATTTTGAGGCTTGATGTTTATAATTTATTAATGCAATCAACAAACAGTAATCATGGTTTAGCTGTAAATAATAGAAAATTTTATTGGAATTCCTTAGAAAATTACTTCGAGCCTATTAATTATGATTCCAATGTTGATATTGACAGAGATAGGCCTACAACTACCACTGCAATATATCGGTTACCTATTTCAAAACAATTTTTTAAAGCTTTCAAAGAACTTGAAAATCAATTGGCTAATTTAAATTTGAATGAAATTAAAAAAAATATAGATCATTCTGGCATAGAAATATCTGAGAAAGATTTAAATTTAAAAATTAATAAAATACTTAAAAATTTAAATGTTATCAAAAATAATTACTTGAATGTCGACAACCAAGAATTAGTTGAGCATAATAAATTTAAAACAATTGATAATATTTTAGATAAATTTAACAAAACATTAAATGAAGTTGATCCCAACGTTTATTTGGTGAAACATAGTGAAGAAAACGGAAAACTTCAAAGATGTAAAATTTTTTTGGAAATGTGTCAAGATTATAACTTTTCGAAAGAAAATATGACAGACCTTTTAGAAGGTGATTTAATTTTAAATGAGCAGTTGTACCAGTATCTAGGCAACAATTTAAATTTTGAGAATATAGCAAAACATAGAAATTTTAATAAACTAAATTTTAAAAATTCCACAATTTTTTATGAAGACGATATTGAAATTAAACAAATCGAAAGTGAAAATATATTAGATGTTTATCAAAAATCGCCTGGATCAAGGCTATATATAATCAACGGTAAACTTGAAAATTTAAAAATTAAATTTAACAGTTACAAAACTGAAGCTAGTAACAATACTCCAAAAAATTATCCAACAGATATAAACGGATTAACCGGCTGTTTGTCTTTAATTAATATGAGTGTTAAAAATATCTCAATTGAGTCTGATGGGTCAAATTGTGAAGACGCTGTTAATTTTATAAATGTAAAAGGATCTATTGATGAAATTAATATAAAAAACTCATTCAGTGATGGCTTAGATGTAGATTATTCTGAGCTAAAAATTAAAAATATAGTAGTTCGTAAATCAAAAAATGACTGCGTAGATTTTTCTTCAGGTAAATACGAATTAAATAATTTAGATCTGGAAAATTGTGGAGATAAAGCTTTATCAGTTGGTGAAAAATCCATTTTAAATTTAAATAATATTATTGGAAAAAATGCAAATATAGGAATCGCGTCTAAAGACAGTTCTATTGTTGATGCAAACTATATCATTTTTAGAGACATAGGAACATGTATAGCGGCATATAATAAAAAACAAGAGTTCAATGGCGGATTTATAAAAATTAATAATATGAATTGTACTAATTATAATAAAGAAGCTGATATTGATGTTAACTCAAAAATGGTAAAACAAAAAATTTAAAAAATTATGAGTTTTAGAATCGAAGAAAAACTTTATATTAAGTCTGAACATATTTTAGATTTTAAGGAATATTTAAATAAACTTTCTGGGAAACAATTGTATAAACCAAGAGTTATTAAAAGCTTATATTTTGATAATCTAAATTTAGATATGTATAACGATTCTATAGAAGGAATAGTTCCAAGAAAAAAAATAAGAATAAGAGAATATCCAGATGCTGACGATAAAAATTTTTATTTAGAGATCAAACATTCTTCAGTCGAAGGTAGATTTAAAACTAGGAAAATTATAAATAATAAAAATGTAAATTTTTATAAAAAATCTGGATTCTTTGACATTAAATACGGTATATGCTTGCCAAACTTTTACGTTTCTTATGAGAGAGAATATTCAGTTATAGATGATATAAGAATTTCTTTAGATAGAAATCTTACTTATAAAAGTTTTAAATCAAATAACACTTACAATGATCAAAATTGTATTGTTGAGATAAAGACTTCAATTAAAAAAAACCTTGACGATTTGACAAAGATTTTTCCCTTTCAAAGAATAAGATTTTCAAAATATTGTTTTGCTGTGGACAATCTTAACAAAACAGGAAATCAAAGGATAAACAATTAATGAAATCTGTATTAAAAAAGTTTTTCTATAAATTTTTTGATAGAGAAAATTATTTAAATTTAAAATCTTCAAAAAAAGTCGATGAAACAAAAAAAATATACAAAGAAAAATATGAGCAATACATATATAAAATACAAAAATCTATAAATGAAAAAAAATCATTAAATTTTTTACATTCAGGAAATTTAGGGGATCTTATTTATGCTCTTCCGGTGATTAAAGAGCTCTCAAAAAATCATGAGTGTAATTTTTTTATTCAAACTAACAAAAAAATAAAAATTGAGTATTACAAACATCCAGCTGGTGGGGTTTATATTGATAACAGAATGTTTGATCTTTTTATTCCATTAATGAAAGAGCAAAAATTTATCCATAAAGTTCAAAAATATAATAATGAAAATATAGATATTGATTTTGATATATTTAGAACTTTACCTATAAATATTTGTTTTAATTCTCCAAGATGGTACTTTCAAATTGCTGGTGTTCAAGTTGATTTATCAGAACCTTATATGGAGGTCAGTGAACACGAAGAAATTAAAAAAAAAATTATTATCCATAGAACTTTTAGACACAGAAACCAGTTTATAAATTATAGGTTTTTGAGAAACTACGATGATTTAATTTTTATAGGTACAAAAGATGAATATGATGATCTTAAAAAAGAGATTCCAAATTTACAAATTTATAATTGCAGAGATTTTCTTGAGATGGCTAAAATAATAAAATCATCTAAATTTTTTATAGGAAATCAGTCTATTGCTTATCCAATGGCTGAGGCCTTAAAAGTTCCAAGACTTCTTGAGGCAGAACCTCTTTTTCCCGTTGTCCAGCCAATAGGAAAAAATGCATATGATTTTTATTACCAACCACATTTTGAAAAATTTTTCAAAGTTTTAAATTCTCTATAATTGAGTATTACATCTGGTCAATTTTTAATAATGCATTAATTAATTTCTTTAAGGATTTTTCACTCAAAAGTTTAGTATGAAGCCCAATAAAAAAACCTAAATTTTCTACCTCTTGTGCTTGAGGGAATTTGCTTTTTATTTTTTTAAGTTTAAAAAGTTTAACTGCAGGTTGATTTAAAAAATTTCCACTTATTATTGGCCTAGTTTCTACACCCAATCTATCTAAAAGTTTTAAGTATTTTTTTCTTTTTCCAATATATCTTTTGTTTAGTAGTACTGGAAAACCAAAAAAACTTGGTTTTACTTTTGAATTAATTTTAAAAAAAGAAAACTGCTGATCCCATTTTTTTGATTTTTTAAGACTATTAATTATCTTTTTACAATTCATATTTCTAATTTTTATAAATGATTTTAATCTTTTAAATTGGTTAAAACCAATTGCAGCAGTAATATCCAATGGTCTTAAATTGAATCCAGAATTTATAAATATAAATCTTGGATCGAGATTTTTATTTTGATTTTCAATTTTTTTTTGATTTTTGAGTCCTCTTGACCATCCATGTGATCTCATTGTTTTTAGAAGTTCGTAATCATCAATATTGTTACATACTATCATACCACCTTCACCAGAAGTTATTTGATGGGAGTAAAAAAATGAATATGTTCCAAAATCACCAAAAGTTCCCAGATTCTTATTGTTATAGGTAGATCCAAGTGACTCACACGTGTCTTCTATAATAATAATTTTTTTTCGTTTTGCTATTTTTATTATCTTTTCTATTTTAGTTGAATTTCCTAAAACATGAACAAGCATTATAACTTTTGTTTTTTTTGTAATTTTTTTGATTAAGCTTTCAGAGTTAACATTCAAAGTCTCTTTATCAACATCAACAAAGACAGGTTTTAAACCTGCTTGAACCAGTGGCCATAGTGATGTAGGCCAGCACACCGAAGGAATTAGAGCCTCATCGCCTTTATTAAATCTATTTTTTCTTAAAGGATTGCATGCAGCAAAAGTAGCAAGTAAATTTGCAGAAGATCCAGAGTTTACCATCACAGCGAATTTAGAACCTATTTTTTTTGCAAAGTATTTTTCAAATTCTTCTGTTTTTTTGGACATTGTAAGTTGTCCAGATGCTATAACTTTTATCCCTGAAGCAAGGTCGTTGCTAGATAAAGCATTTTCTAATAAGGGGTAAAAATATTTTGACCTAGTTACGCTTTTTTTTTCAATGATTTTTTTAATAATATTTATTTCCTTTGTATTCATATGAATAATTATACTATCATTCTGATAATTAATGTATTATTTATTTTTTTAGAATTTGAAATAAAATTTTAAATTATAAAAGGCGGGGTAGCTCAGTTGGTTAGAGCACAGGACTCATAAGCCTGGGGTCGGTGGTTCGAATCCACTCCCCGCTACCAAAAAAAATGGAATTTAATAAAAAATCTGCACAAAATTATTTTAAGGTAATTTTTCAAAAACTTTTTAAACTGATTTATGGAAATATTGAAGGAGTAGTTAAGCCCGATGATTTAAGCTATGTAGAAAAAATTTTAATTAAAAAAGATAATAAAATTTCATATAATATCTTTAAGGTGGATAAAGGTAGACTTTATACCGACAGAATTAATGATACTGCTATAATTTATAAAAGTAATATTATTGAAGGACCTTCCTTTCAATTTAGAATTGTAAATTCCAAAGTTATTAATGCTCCAGCAAAAGAAAATATAGTTTTAAAAAAAGGAACACCTAGAATTAAAAGAACTCTTAAGGGAAACGTGTTATCTTTATTAACAGGTGGTGGAGGAAACGATAATTATTGGCACTGGTTGTTTGATGTTTTACCAAGACTTGGTATTTGTGAAGAGGCAATAAATTTAAATCAAATTAACTATTTTTTATTGCCCAATAAAGAAAGAAAATTTCAAACTGAGACTCTTGAAATTTTAGGCATCTCGAAAGAGAAAATGTTATCAAGTTTAAAATTTAGACATATTATTTGCGATCAGCTTTATTCAACCAACCATCCAGTGGTTCTTACAAACAACGCCACAGAAGACATAAAAAATATTCCAAAATGGATTTCTGTTTGGTTAAAAAAATCTTTTTTAAATTTAAGTATAAAAAAATTTTATAAAAAAATCTACATTGATAGAGGGGACTCTATTTCAAATGTAAAGCATTTAAGAACTATAATAAATGAACATGAAATAAAAAAATATTTGATTAGTCAAGGTTTTCAAGTTTTAAAAATGGGTGAATTAGATTTCATAGAGCAAGTTTCAATATTTAATAATGCAGATACTATAGTCGGTCTACATGGAGCAGGTTTTGCCAATATAGTTTTTGCAAAAGAAAATACTAAAATTGTTGAGATAAAAAGCAAAACCGCTGGAGCAGTAATAAAAAATTTAGCAATTTCAAATAATTTAAATTATAAATCTATTGAATGTGAACCGAGTGATTTTGATCTTCAAAATCAGTATGGTCATATCAATGTTTCAATTAACAATTTAAAAGAAATTTTAAAATAATTATGAAAAATGTTGATATGTATTGTTTATCTTTGGAACCTTCGCATTTAAATTTTATAAAAAAGTTAGGTTACATCCCTGTTGGTTTGGGAGGTAAAAATTTTCAGCAAGAATGGATGAGGGATAATACCGGAAATAATATATCATATAAAAATTCAAATTACGGAGAATATACTTTTCATTATTGGATTTGGAAAAATTACATAGATAAATTAAGCAATAATTGGATTGGTTTTTGCCAATATAGAAAATTTTGGACAATCGAAAATTTAGAAAATAGAAGGCTTAATATAGAAATTTTACCATCATTAGTATTAAAAAAAATTCCAGATCAATATAAAGATTGTGAAGTGATTTTAGGAAATCCTTTTTTTATAAATCAAAGAAGAACTATGAAATTTTTAAAAAAAGGTTTTAAATTAGTATTAAAAAACCCAAAAATATTGTTTAGTAAAAAATCAAGAAACATCAAATTTCATTTTGATTTAATGCACGGTGAGAATAATCTTTATAAAGCAATAGATTTACTTGATGACAAAAATAGAAATGATTTTAGAAATTATGTTGATTCAAATGAATATTTTCACCCACAAAATATGTTTATTTGTAAATCTAAAAAATTGCTAGTTGAATATTATGAAACCTTATTTCCTTGGCTTGAAAACTGTGAAAAAATCTTTCCTTTTGAAAAACTTCAAGGATATGATTTGACAAGAATTTATGGATTTTTAGCAGAAAGATTTTTATCATACTGGTTTCAAAAAAATGCCAAATGTAAATTAATGAATATTACTTTTTATGATATTAGAAACGATATTCATTAAAGATACTTAAATTTTTTTAAGAAGTCATTGTAGGTGGGTAATTTTTTATCTTTTGAGGAAATTTTGGGTTCATTAATTGGCCACTTAATTTTTAAATCTTTATCATTCCATATAATACCACTTTCACTTCTTGGACGATAGTATTCAGATAATTTGTAATAAATAATATTTTCCTTATCTAAAGTTAAATAAGAATGCGCAAAGCCAGCAGGAACAAAAAGAGATAATCCATTTTTTTCAGAAAGTATTATTTTAAAACTCTCACCAAATGTTTTAGAATTTTTTCTGAGATCAATAACGCAATCTAATATTCTTCCCTTTAAAACTGTTATGTATTTAATTTGCTGATTTTTGTATTGAAAATGAAACCCTCTAAGTACATTTTTTTTAGAGTAAACCTTATAGTCAAATATAAGATCTTTAGTTTTAAATAATTTTTTCCTGTAAGTTTCTACTAAGTTACCCCTATGGTCTGTATTCTTACTTAATTTTATAATTTTTAAAGAGTTGAATCTTGTTTTTTTAATTTTCATTTTATAATTATCTTTTTTAATTTAGATATGCTCATATATGGTTTGGGAGGAAATTCTCCTTTTGATTTTTCTTTTCTTATTCTTGGATTATATTTTTTTGCAAAATTATAAATACTCCTTGTTTCTCCTCCTATATTTAAAATACCTTTGAGACCAATTAGTTTAAATAATAATTTTGCCATTTCTTCATGAAATATAAAATTTAGCTTTACATCGTAAAAAGCTTTTTTATGAACAAAAGGTTTTTCAGTCATACATGCTCTTAAAATTAATGAATTCTTATACATTTTAACCGCACATTCCCCTCCAAGTTTTGACCATCCGTAATTGTTCCATGGCAAAATTGGATCACTCTCTTTATAATTACCTTTCCTACCCGGATATACATAACTTGTAGAAAAATAAACTATTTTTATTTTTTGTTCTGAACAAGCTCTAACTAAATTTGAGGTTCCAATTATATTTAAAAATATACTTTTACTCGGATTTTTTTCATGCATTTTCATGGGTCTTGATAAACCGGCTAAATGTATAAGAATATTAGGTTTTTTTCTTTTTAAATAAGATTTTATTTTTTTATAATTTGTAATATCAAGTTCTTTCTTTGAGGGATAAAATATTTTGTAATTGTTTTTGATTCTTTTTAATTGCTGTGCAAATCTTCCTGTACCACCTGTTATAACTATTTTCTTTACCACGATTTTAAACCCAATCTTTTCGTAATATTTTTTTTTGAAATTTTATTGAAAAAGTTTAAGTTTTTAGTGTACCAAAGCACAGTTTTACTTAAACCCTCCATAATCAATATTTTGTGTTTCCAATTAATATCTTTTCTTATTTTATTGCTATTTAAAGAATACCTTTCATCGTGACCAGGTCTATCATTAACAAAATTAATTTTAACTTTTTTTCCAATTTTAATTTTATTTTTTTTAGTAACTGTTAAAATTTTATTTATAATTTCAATATTTTTAAGTTTTATACCAGTTCCAATATTATAACTTTGCCCGATTTTTCCATTTAGAAAAATTTTTAACAAAGCTTCACAATTGTCCTTAACATAAATCCATTCTCTAACATTTTTACCTCTGCCATATAAAGGCAACGGTTTATTATTCAAGATATTAAAAATCATCTTAGGAATAAACTTTTCTGGAAATTGATTTGGACCATAATTATTGCATGGATTTGCAATTAGCGTTTTAATTCCATAAGTTCTATTGTAGGACCTTATTATTTGATCCGCTCCTGCTTTAGAGGCAGAATAAGGAGAGCTTGGATTGTAATTATATTTTTCGTCTGCATTTTTATTTCCGGGAATATCTCCATAAACTTCATCCGTCGAAACTTGTAAAAACTTTATTTTTTTTTTTAATTTTTTATCAAGTTTTCTTATACCCTCAAGCAAACTGTAAACTCCAAAAATATTTGATTTAATAAAATTTTTTGCATTATCTATCGATCTATCAACATGTGTTTCAGCAGCTAAATTGAAGATTCCTATTGGCTTATGTTTTTTTAGAATTTTAAATATTTTATTTTTTTTATTAATATCAAGTTTATAAAATAAATATTTTTTATTTCTTTTAAAATCTTTTACATTGTAAGGATTCGCTGAATAACTTGATTTATCTATATTAATTACAAAATATTTCTTTTTTAACAACAATTGTATGAGGTTACTTCCTATAAATCCCGATCCACCGGTTACAATAATTTTTTTCATATTAATTTTACAAATAAGGTACGATCTATTAAATTAAACTATTAAAATAATTAGAGTATAAAATCAATTATGTTTAAATAATGTCAATCAAAGATATAACTGTAGTAATAACATCATTTAAAAGCAAAGATAAAATTAGAAATTGCTTAAATTCTATTGATAGTGAGTGCAAAGTCATCAATGTTGAGAATTCTAATGACGAAAATTATAAAAAGAAAATAGAGAGTGAATTTAACAACGTTACTTGTATTTTGTCAGGAAAAAATCTTGGATATGCGAAAGCTAACAATATTGGAATAATGAATGCAAAAACAAAATATGTTTTAATTTTAAATCCAGACACAAAATTATTCCCCAAAACTTTAGAAAAATTTTTAGATGCTTCACAAAGACATCCAGATTTTGCAATAATTGCTCCAAGTATAAATTTACCAGAAACAAAAAATAAAATTTTAAATTCAAGACCAGACTCTTTGCAATCAGTAGAAAGTGTTAAGGGTTACGCAATGTTTTTAAACTTGTCTGAATTTAAAGAAATAGGTTTTTTTGATGAAAATTTTTTTATATATTTGGAGGAAATCGACCTTTGTAAAAGATTAATAAAAAAAGGAAAAAAACTCTACATTGATTCTAAAATTCAAATCTCCCATGAAGGAGGTGAGTCACATGATCCTTCGATTAATTTTGAAATGGAGTTATCGAGGAATTGGCATTGGATGTGGTCGAAATTTTATTTTCAAAAGAAATATAATGGATATTTTTTTTCATTAATAAATTCCTTACCAAAAGTAGCATCTACAATATTTAAAATAATGCTATATTTGTTTCTTTTTAACAAAAAAAAAACCTTAATATATTGTCACAGATTATGGGGTGTTACTTGTGCATCTATCGGTCAGGGCTCATGGTATAGACCTAGAATTAAAAGTTAATTAAATATAATATTAATAAATATATGAAAATATTTGACTGCACTTTGTATTATGATGAAGATTTAATTTTAGAAACAAGGTTTAATATTCTTGATAAATTTGTTGATAAATTCGTAATCTGTGAATCTACGTTTACTCACTCTGGAAAAGAGAAAAAATTAAATTTTGATATAAAAAAATTTTCAAATTTCAAAGAGAAAATTATCTATTTGGTAAATGATACTGAACCAAATAACATCATTTATGATACAAACAAAAAGGAAACCCCTGAACAAATGCGCCCTAATGCGATGAAAAGAATCGCATACCAAAGAGAATTTTTATTAAACGGGTTGAATGGTGCTAATGACAACGATTTAATTTTGTATAGTGATAATGACGAAATACCAAATCCAGATAAATTAAACGAAAATCTTCTTAATGAAAAAATATCAATTTTTGAACAAAAATTATTTTATTATAAATTTAATTTACTTTATGAAAAACTTTTATGGTACGGGACAAGAGCATGCAGGAAAGTAGATTTACCAAAATTTGAAATTTTAAGATTAATTAAGCCCAAAAAATATTCTTTTTATAGAATAGATACATTATTTAAAGAGAATAAACGCATGGATGTTCAAATAGTTAATGATGGTGGCTGGCATTTTACTAGAGTTATTAGTCCTGAAGAAATACACCAAAAAGAACTAATTGCTGAACATCATGATGAATATAAACTTTCAAAAAAAAATCCTGAAAAAATTGCTGATCTTATAAAAAGAAGGGTCATTGATCACAATCATTTTATTGACTCCACTCAAAACAAATATGGTGAGGAATTCAAACTAAAACAAATACCAACAAAGGAGCTACCAAATTATATTTCTCAGAATGTAGAAAAGTATAGGAACTTTCTAGACTTAGACTGAAAAATAAAAGTTAAATTTGCAATAATCTAAATTTATATATACAAGTACTTCAAAAATATTTTAAAATGTCCCAATCTTTAAGAGTATTAATCACAGGTGTCGCAGGATTTCTCGGTTCTCATTTGGCTGAAAAGTTAGCTAATATGAATTACTCAGTAGTTGGTATTGATAATATGATTGGAGGTTATCCTGACAATGTACCAAAAAATATTGAGTTTCACCAAATTGATTGTTGTGATCTTAAAAAAGTTAAAAAAATAATGAAAGGGGTTAATGTTGTATATCATTGTGCGGCCACAGCACACGAAGGTCTTTCAGTATTTTCTCCATACGAAATAACAAAAAATAATTATCTTGCGTCAATTTCTATATTTACAGCCGCAGTAAATGAAAAAGTAAAAAGAATAATTTTTTGTTCTTCAATGGCTAGATATGGTGACCAGGAAACCCCTTTCACTGAAAGTATGAAACCAAAACCAGTTGATCCTTATGCAATTTCAAAGGTTGCTGCAGAAGAAGTATTAGCTAACCTTTGTGAGCTAAATGGAATTGAATGGGTAATTGCTGTACCACATAATATAATTGGTCCAAGACAGAAATATGACGATCCATTTAGAAATGTTATATCAATAATGTTAAATAGAATGCTGCAAGGTAAGGCTCCAATAATTTATGGTGACGGTGAGCAGAAAAGATGTTTTTCCTATATAGACGATTGTCTTGACTGCATGATTCCTATGTTAGATCAAAAAAATCTTAATAAACAAACAATCAATATAGGTCCCGACGAAGAATTTGTAACAATAAATAAAGTAGCTGAAATTTGCTCAAATTTAACCGGGGTTAACTTAAAACCAATTTTTAAAAAGGATAGACCAAGGGAAGTTAAACATGCAATATGTTCTTCGGACAAAGCTAGAAAATTTTTAAATTACAAAACCAAAACTACTTTAGACACGGGTATCCAAAAAACTTTTGAATATATCAAAAAAAGAGGTGTTAAACCTTTTGATTACAATATTGAGTTAGAAATTATTAACGAATTAACCCCTGAAACTTGGAAAAATAAAGAAATATAAATTTAATGTCCAGGAAATTCTATTAAACTTTCAGTAAAATAAGATTTGTCTTTTAATTTTTTATTACCGCCCAAATCAAATAAATTAATAATAAAAATAAATCCTGCAACTTTACTCTTAGATATTTCCACCAACTTAGCTGCAGCCTCAGCTGTTCCGCCTGTTGCAATTAAATCATCTATAATTAAAACTTTATCTTCTTTACTTAAAGAGTCTTTATGAATTTCAATTGAGGCTTTTCCATATTCCAACTCAAAGTCAACAGAATATCTTTCAGCTGGTAATTTATTTTTTTTTCTCATCATAATTAATGGTTTTTTTAACTTGTAAGATATAACTGAAGCAAAAACAAATCCCCTGGACTCAATAGCAGCTATTTTATCAAATTCTATTTTTTTTGAAACTTCAACTATTTTATCAATAGTAAAATTAAATGCATCTGGGGATTTGATTAATGTAGTTATATCTCTAAACAAAATTCCTTTTTTTGGGTAATCAGGTATTGATCTTATATATTTTTTTAAATCCATATATTTTATAAATATCCTTAAAATTCGTATCCTAATTCAAATTGGTTATTTGGCATAAGACATTTATCTTTAAAATGTTCTTTCCAAATCTCTTTAATCTCATAATCTTTTCTGTTATGCACAGAATAATATTGGTAAAATGAATAAGGTAGACCTGAGACTTCCCATACCTTGAAATATAAAAATTTTGATAAATTTTCAAATATTTTCATATAATTTTTAATTTGGGATTTTTCCATTTCGCATAAATTTCCAATAGATATACTTACATCAAATATCTTTTTATCAAATAAATTTAATTGATGGGGCAATATGAATAGAATGTCATTATTTTCTAAGGCATTTTTCATTTCGTCTGGAGTTTCAATTGATATTGCAACTTTTATTTTTTTATCTTTAAAAGTTTCTCTTAAATTTCGTAAGGAAAAATACAGCGAGGGTGGCAAGTCTGCAATTACATACTTAGTTTTTGGATCAATCGACAAAATCATATTAGCTGTTCTTCCATATCCAGCTCCCAATTCAAGCATTGTTAATGGTTGATTTATACCTTTAGTTAATGATTTTATCTTATCATATTCAAGCAGAGATATTAATAATTGTTGGGTAATTAATTTTTCATCAATATTAATTTTTGGATTATATTTTTCATAAATCTCTTTTCTAATTTTGTTGTAATTATCCAATATTTTTTTATCTTTAATCTTCTCATACAAAGAAAGCAAAGCTATGTTATGTTCGATTGACTTTAAATCGGATAGACCAGGATGTTTTTTTGAGGCTATATCAGGATATTTTTTCAAAAATTCTTCTTTAAATTTCTTTAAATTTGTTTTTGATTTTAAATCATCACCTACTGAGAATTCATCTAAAAAAGTAAAACCAGAATAATCAGATTTTAATATTTCATGCAAAGGATCAATATTGGGCTTTATTTCTGAAATATACTTATAATGGTTTATTATGCAATGTCTCCAAAATTTTGATGTCCAAAAATAACTCTCTGATTGAATAAATGAATCTGTAATCAAAACAAGTTCATTCGGTAGATTTTTTTTATTCAACTTAAACCAGAATTTTTTTAAATTTCTTCTTCTTAAGTAAGCATTTTTGAATGTAGACCAGATTGATTTTGGCTTATGTAGAGAAGTTCCACTTTTTTTTAAAAACTTAAATAGCATTTTTTGTGAATAAATTATAAAAGTAGGTATAAATCAATAAATAAATAATGAAAAAAAGAAAACTTGGAATAATTGGCGGAAGTGGTCTCTATAAAATGGAAGGTTTTGAAAGCGTTAAATGGAAAAAAATTAAAACCGTATGGGGAAAACCTTCCGACGATATAATGACCGCAAAACTTAATGGTGTGGATATATGTTTTTTACCAAGACATTCTAGAGGGCACAAAATTAATCCTACCAATATCAATTTTAGAGCAAATATAGACAGCATGAAACAACTTGGTGTTACTGATATAATATCTGTATCAGCTGTTGGTTCGTTAAAAGAATCTTTAAGTCCAGGTACATTTGTAATAGTAGATCAATTTATTGATAGAACTTTTTCAAGAAATAAAACATTTTTTGATGAAGAAATAGTAGCACATGTTTCAATGGCAAAACCAACCAGCAAGAGTTTAGGACAATGTTGTGAAAGTGCATTAAAAAAATTTAATATTAATTATCAAATGGGGGGCACCTATGTTGTTATGGAGGGACCGCAGTTTTCAACATTAGCCGAGTCAAATTTATATAGATCCTGGAATGCAGATGTGATTGGGATGACAAATATGCCTGAAGCAAAATTAGCAAGAGAAGCAGAAATAAGATACTGCTCAATCGCAATGGTTACAGATTATGATTGTTGGCATCCTGAACATGACGAGGTCGATGTTTCAATGGTAATTAAAACTTTACAAAATAACGCTGCGAATGCACAAAATATGGTTAAAGAAGTAATTAAGACCTTTAAAGATTTTTCAGCTGATAAAGATCCAGCAAATAATTGTTTAGACACAGCCATAATTACCGATCCAAAACTAAGAACAAAAAAAACAATTAAAAAATTAATGTATATTGCTGGAAGAATTTTAAAAAAATAATGCATATAAATGGTAAAGAATTTAGAACAATTTGGTTTAAAAATAATATTGTAAAAATTATTGACCAAACCAAATTACCTCACCAATTTATAATAAAAGACTTAAAAAACGTTAAAGACTCAATTAGTGCTATTAAAAATATGGAAGTTAGAGGTGCACCGTTAATAGGAGCCACAGCTGCATATGGTTTAGTATTGTCCATAATTGAAAAAAATGATCAGTCTTTTCTCAAAAAAGCTAGTGAAGATTTAATAAAAGCTAGACCAACTGCTATAAATTTGAAATGGGCAGTGGACAGAATGATGAAAAAATTGTCAGGAGTAAACAGTAATGAAATTCTTAAAATAGCAATAAACGAAGCAAAAGATATTTGCGAGGAAGATGTAGGTTTTTGTAAAAATATTGGTTTAAACGGATTAAAAATAATTGAGGAAATTTATAAAAAAAAAAAAGATACAGTAAACATTTTAACACATTGCAATGCTGGATGGCTTGCAACAATAGATTGGGGAACAGCCACTTCTCCCATATATCACGCACATCAAAAAGGGATTAAAGTTCATGTATGGGTTGATGAAACCAGACCTAGAAACCAAGGAGCTAATTTAACATCATATGAATTAAACGAAGAAGGCATATCGAATACAATAATTGCTGATAATACAGGAGGCATTTTAATGCAAAGGGGCGAAGTAGATATGTGTATAACGGGAACTGACAGAACTCTTTCTACAGGGGATGTTGCGAATAAAATTGGAACATATCTTAAGGCTCTGGCTGCTCATGATAATAATGTTCCTTTTTATGTGGCTTTACCAAGCTCAACAATCGACTGGAATTTAAAAAATTTTAAAGACATTCCTATAGAAGAGAGAAATTCAGAAGAATTATCACACATAGAAGGCTTAGATAAAAATAATAAAGTAACAAAAGTTTTGATCTATCCAAAAAAAAGTAAAGCTATGAATATAGCATTTGATATAACTCCTGCAAAATATGTTACCGGACTTATAACTGAAAAAGGAATTTGTAAAGCTTCAGAAGAAGGTTTAAAAAAATTATTTAGATGAAAAAATTAAGAGGAGAAGTTATAAAATACGCAAAAAAATTAAATATTACTAACTTATCTGCTTTAAGATCTGGAAATGTTTCTGTAAGAATAAAACAAAAAAATATTAATGGTTTTTACATCACACCCTCTGGAACTAAATATTCATCTTTAAAACCGAAAGATATTGTTTTTGTTTCTCTTAAGGGTCGATTCGATAAAAAAAAGGGAAAACCATCGTCTGAATGGCGATTCCATCAAGATATTTATGTGAACAAAAAAGAAGCAAAAGCAATAGTTCATGCACATTCTACGTGTGCTACAGCAGTATCTACTCATAAAAAAAGTATTCCAGCCTTTCACTACATGGTTGGAGTAGCAGGTGGAAATGACATAAAATGCGCAAAATACGCTACTTTTGGAACAAGAAACCTATCTAAAAATATTTTAGCTGCACTTAAAAATAGATCCGCATGTTTAATTTCAAATCATGGACAGATTACTTTTGCAAAAAATTTGGACAGCGCTTTTGAGCTCGCACAAGAGGTAGAAAATATTTGCCATCAATACATAAATGCACTAAGAATCGGAATAC